>OCZT010001460.1_pt1 | contig 24501 bp, 11 predicted proteins | sample 1539031 | NCBI WGS metagenome assembly OCZT01 (sample SAMEA3539308, study PRJEB22396) | soil metagenome | biome: tundra; feature: field; material: soil | place: USA | collected 2010-05 | depth 0.15 m | reverse complement strand
CCCATGGGCACATAACCCGCACCTATCGGTGCAGGCGCAAAGGCGCGATGTGTTAGAGGGCGGGAGGGGGTCTGACGGAGAGGCAGGAGGAAAACCAGTTCCACGGCTCAGCCAAGGCCGGCTGGCGGAAAATATTTCGCGAAAGAATTGGCGCTGGTAACAGCGGGAGCAGCATCAGGCCCAACAGAGCGGGGGCGACCTGTGCCACAACCGGTGACGCCGCGGTCGGCAACTGGTCGTTCTGCCAGACTTTAGTCGAGGTGAGCGACTTGACTTCTTTTTGATGCGGACGATAGACCGCTGTTTTAGCGTTGACGGCGAAGATGAAAAGCAGCGAGCAGAGCATCACTCCGAACAGGTATCGACGCCGCTGCTTAGCCGCTCTTTGGGTCAATTGATCCACAATCACACGATAGCACGGTGCTAGTGGAGGGAATCGCATAACTTCTTAGACGCATGATTCCATGGGAAGCGACTCCGGCGAACGCCTTTGATCTGTAGGTTCTGTGCAACCCTTTCTCGATCGGCTTCCTGGATTAGAGCTTGTCAGCAAATTCCGTTGAACACTGCTCTGCCCGTGTTGACGGTCGCGCAGGATGGCGGCGCGAGCCTGTTGGGCCCACACGCGTCCCAGGCCGATGGGGCTCTTGTCCCCTACAATGTGCCCTATGCGCCGATGTCGCCCAAGGGCGCAAGGGGACACCAACGATGCCTAGACTTTCCGCCTCGCGTTCACTCTACGTCGCAACAGGCCTTCTCTTTGCGGGCCTGTTTCCGACTGCTTACATCGCTGCTCAGGCTGCGGGTTTCATGCCCGACATGCGCTGGCGGATGATCGGTCCTTTTCGTGGCGGCCGCACTCGGGCTGCAGCTGGAGTGCCGGATGAATCGAACGTCTTTTATGTTGGCCAGGTAAATGGCGGTGTATGGAAGACCACCGACTCCGGTCGCACCTGGATTCCCATCTTTGAGGATCAGGATACGCAGTCTATCGGCGCGATCGCGGTTGCGCCGTCTGACAGCAGAATCATCTACGTCGCCAGCGGAGAGGGCTTGCATCGGCCTGACCTTTCCGTAGGAGACGGCATCTATCGCTCTGCGGATTCGGGCAAGACGTGGGTGCATCTAGGGTTGCGCGAAGGCCAGCAGATTCCTGCGCTGGCTGTCGATCCCACGGACGCGAACCGTCTTTTCGCTGCGGTCCTCGGTCATCCGTATGGCGCCAATTCTGAACGGGGCATCTTCCGGTCGGAAGATGGCGGGAAGACGTGGGAGAAGGTGCTGTATAAAGACGACCGCACGGGAGGCTCTGCCGTGGTCCTCGATCCGAAGGACCCCAACGTTGTTTATGCGTCGTTGTGGCAGGAGACGCTGGGGCCGTGGGAGGATGCCAACGCCATCGCGGGCACCAGTGGCGGCCTGTTCAAGTCGACCGACGGCGGGGCCACGTGGAAGCAACTCAGCAACGGCCTGCCTGCCGATCTGGTGCAGATTAACCTGGCGATTGCAGCGAGCGATACCGAGCGTCTGTATGCAACGGTGGCGACGACGGTGGAGAGCGACTATGCAACGGACAAGGGGCTGGGTGTCTACAGGTCGGATGATGCGGGCGCGACCTGGCGGAAGATTACCGATGACCCGAGGCCGGCGATGAAGATCGGCGGAGGCGATCTGGCGGTGATCGCCGTCGATCCCAGGAACGCCGATGTGGTCTACAGCACGAGCATCGTGACGGTGCGGTCGACGGATGGAGGCAAGACGTGGATCAGTCTGCGCGGCGCGCCCGGGGGCGATGACTACCAGAACATCTGGATCAATCCGCGCGACCCGAGGATCCTGCTGGTGGTGAGCGATCAGGGCGCGATCGTGAGCGTCAACGGCGGGGAGAGTTGGAGCTCCTGGTATAACCAGCCGACCGCACAGCTTTATCATGTCGCCGCGACGAATACGTTTCCGTACCAGGTTTGCGCGGGGCAGCAGGAGAGCGGGTCGGTCTGCATTTCGACGCGCGGAAACGATGGCCAGATCACTTTTCATGACTGGCATCCCGCCGGCGTTATTGAGTACGGCTATGCGGCGCCGGACCCACTGCATCCGGAGATTGTCTACGGAGCGGGCCGCACGCAGGTTTCGCGGTACGACAGCGTGACAGGGCAGGTGCAGAACGTGACGCCGCTGCCGCTGAAGAAGAAGGATTATCGTGGGGACCGGACCGAGCCGATTCTGTTTTCCCCGGTTGAGCCGCACACGCTTTACTACGCAGCAAATCATCTCTTCCGAACGACGGACTACGGCCACACGTGGCAGACGATCAGCCCCGACCTGAGTCGGGAGGAGACGGGACAGCCTGGGTCGCTGCCGGCGCTGAAGGTGGAGGACCAGGCCAAGCGGAGGGGCTCCATCTATGCGGTCGCGGCGTCATACAAGACGACGCAGACGATCTGGGCCGGGACCGACGATGGGCTGGTATGGATCACACGTGATGCGGGCGCACATTGGCGGAACATTACCCCGCCGGGGATCAGTGCCTGGAGCAAGATTGCGCAGATCGATGCTTCCCGTTTCGACGACAACACCGCGTATGTGGCGGTGAATCGCATGCGGATTGACGACCTGCATGCTTATGCGTTTCGTACCCACGACGGCGGCAAGACGTGGGAATCGATTGCGGCGGGGCTGCCTGAGGATGCGCCTGTGAATGCGGTGCGGGCCGACCCTCGGCAACCCGGCCTGTTGTTCGCAGCGACGGAGCGGGCGGTGTGGACATCGTTTGACGATGGGGCGCACTGGAGGCCGCTCCAGTACAACCTGCCGCATACGTCGATGCGCGATCTGCTGATTCATGATGACGATTTGATAGTCGCGACGCATGGGCGGTCGTTCTGGATCATGGACGACATTGCGCCGCTGCGCGAACTCGCCGCACACGCGGACAAGCAGCCGATGCTCTTCAGGCCGTCGGCAGCTTGGCGCGTTCGCCGCGATGAGAACACCGATACGCCTTTACCTGCAGACGAGCCGGCGGGAGAGAATCCACCGGACGGTGCGATCCTGGACTATGCACTGCCGCAGGATGCGAGAGGGCCGGTGACGCTAGAGATTCTGGATGCGAAGGGAGCCCTGGTTCGGCGCTATTCGAGTGATGACCCGGTGACGCCGAGTGCCGAGGAATTGGGAAAGAACCTGATCCCGCCCTACTGGCCGCTAATCCACGGACCGCTGTCGGCGAGCGCTGGAATGCATCGCTGGGTGTGGAACCTGCGCGCGACGCAGCCTACGGCGACTACGTACGAGTATCCAATTGCTGCCGTGCCGCATCGTACGTCGTTGTCGCCGCAGGGGCCGCTGGTGTTGCCGGGTGTGTACACGGTGCGGCTCACGGGAGATGGGCACAGCGAATCACAGAGTCTGACGGTGAAGATGGATCCACGTGTGCATACGCCAGCGGCGGAGCTTGAGGCGCTGCACTCGGCGCAGGTGCGGATGGCGGCCTCGCTGGATGAGCTTTCAAAGGCCGACTTGGCGGCGCATTCGGTGCTGGAACAAATGGCCGCGCCGGAAAATGCTTCGCTGTCAACGCAGCTTGCACCTTTTAGCGCTGCGCTGAAAAAGCTTCTTGTTGACAACAAAGCCAAGATGACGAAGGAGTCACCCGGCCTGGACGATGTGACGGGCGAGGTTGGGCAACTTTACGGACAATTGCAGCAGACGGACAATCCGCCGACGCGGACTCTGCTTGCGGCATCCGCGCATGCGCGCGAGGAGGGAGAGGAAGCGCTGCGCGCGTGGCAGGAGTTTCAGTTGAAGCAATTGACGGGAATCGACGCGGCGCTGCAACAGCGGGGGCGTCCTGCGATCGACCTCAAGAAAGCGCCAGCGAACATGCCGAGCGGGGGCGACGAGGACTAGCGGCCGCCGCTGAGGCTTAGCGTAAATTAGTTTCCGGCACGCCCATTGGAGGTTTCCTCCGCTTCCTCCCGAAGTTTACCGGTTCACGGCCCAAGGGAGAGTATGATCGACACCGCAGCGCCTGCTTCCAGCCTCATCGAAGAACGTGCGATTCGCAAGATCACCTGGCGGTTGATTCCGTTCCTGATGCTGCTGTATTTTGTGGCGTTTCTCGATCGGATCAACGTCGGGTTCGCCGCGCTGACCATGAACAAGGATATCGGCCTGACGTCGCAGATGTTCGGCCTTGGGTCGGGCATCTTCTTCCTTGGCTACTTCGCGTTCGAAGTTCCCTCCACAGTGATCCTGCACCAGGTAGGAGCGCGTTTCTGGATTGGCCGCGTGATGATCACGTGGGGCCTGGTCTCGGTTGCAATGGCCTTCACACGCGGGCCGATCAGCTTCTATGTCCTCAGGTTCCTGCTCGGCCTTGCGGAGGCCGGCTTTTTCCCGGGGATTATTCTCTACCTCAGCTATTGGTTCCCCGCACATCGCCGCTCGGCTGTGACTGCGATGTTCATGGCTGCCGCGCCGGCTGCCGGACTGATCGGGTCGCCAATGTCGGGCGCCCTGATGCAGATGAATGGCCTGCTGGGTCTGCGCGGCTGGCAATGGCTCTTCCTTACCGAAGGTATCCCTGCTTTGGTGCTGGGGGTGATCACATTTCACTTCCTGACCGATCGTCCTGCCGACGCTGCGTGGCTGACGCCGGATGAGCGCAACTGGCTTTCGCAAGCGATCCTCGAAGAGCAGGCAGCGATCAAAAATCGACGCAGCCGCAGTGTGTGGCGTGCTTTGATGGACTGGAAGGTGCTGGCGCTCGCGCTCGCATACTTTGGCACATCCGCCGGTCTCTACACCATAGGATTCTGGGCTCCGCTCATCATCAACGGCCTTGGCTTCTCAGTCTTCCAGGTCGGCCTGCTTGTCGCGATCCCGAACCTGATCGCAGTCATCGGGATGGTGCTGTGGTCGCGCAACTCCGACCGTACTGGCGAGCGCTACTGGCACGCCGCCATCGCATGCCTGATCGGCGCTCTCGGCATGGCGGTGGTCGCTCGCGCAGGCTCCTCTGCGATTCTGGCCATCACCGGACTCTCACTCACCGCGTTCGGAGTCAGCGCCGCCAAACCGCCTCTGTGGAGCCTGCCCACCATGTTCTTTGGTGGCACAGCCGCTGCCGCGTCCATTGGACTGATCAATTCGCTCGGCACCCTCGGTGGCTTCGTTGCACCGACTATGATCGGTGCAACCAACGGGAGCGGTGGCCATTTCAGTCGCGGGCTTTATCTAGTTGGCGGTACGCTCATAGTGTCCGCCATCACGATCATCATCATGCGTCTCATAGTGCAAGGCGGTACTAACCAGAACCTTCAAACCGGAAAGGCGCTCTAAAATGCCTCACGCCAGCGAGACCGACCGTACCGCCAGAGATCAAACCAATCGGATCTATAAGATCGCCGTCATCCCCGGCGACGGAATCGGCAAGGAAGTCGTCCCCGAAGGGGTACGAGTGCTCGAAGCCGCCGCGAAACAGTTCGGCTTCAAGCTCCAGGTCGACGAATTCGACTTCGCCTCCTGCGACTACTACCTGAAGCACAACAAGATGCTGCCGGACGACTGGAAGGAGCAGATTGGCCACCACGACGCCATCTTTTTCGGAGCCGTAGGCTGGCCGGAAAAAGTTCCCGACCACATCTCGCTGTGGGGTTCGTTGATTCTTTTCCGCCGCGAGTTCGATCAGTACGTCAACCTCCGTCCGGTTCGGTTAATGCCGGGCGTGCCCTGTCCACTCGTCGGCCGCAAGCCTGGCGACATCGACTTCTTCGTTGTCCGCGAGAATACCGAAGGCGAGTACTCGTCGATCGGCGGCAGAATCTTTCCTGGAACTGAGCGCGAGGTTGTCCTGCAGGAGACGGTGATGACGCGTGTAGGCGTCGACCGGATTCTGAAGTTCGCTTTCGAGCTGGCGCAGAGACGGGAAAAGAAACATCTGACTTCCGCGACCAAGTCCAATGGGATTTCAATCACGATGCCGTTCTGGGACGAGCGCGTGAAGGAGATAAGCAAAGGCTTCCCAAGCGTGATCTGGGACAAATATCACATCGACATCCTCACCGCGCACTTTGTTCTGAACCCCGATCGCTTCGACGTCGTCGTAGCGTCAAACCTCTTCGGCGACATTCTCTCCGACCTCGGCCCAGCCTGCGCGGGGACGATCGGGATTGCGCCCTCCGGCAACATCAATCCCGAACGCCGCTTCCCGTCGCTCTTCGAACCGGTCCATGGATCCGCCCCGGACATCGCGGGCAAAGGCATCGCGAATCCCATCGGCCAGATCTGGTCAGCCGCCATGATGCTCGATCATCTCGGCGAAGTCGAGGCCGGCGCAGCCATCCTGAAAGCCATCGAGGCCACCCTGGTCGACAAATCACGCTGCACCCGCGACGTAGGCGGCACGGCCGGTACCTCCGCCTCCGGCGAAGCTATCGCCAACGCGCTCGCTTCGGTTCACGCATTAGTTTGAGTTCACATTGTTTCGTCCAAAGGAGGACATATAAAGGAAGACATATGGCGAGGCTGCTCCTCTTGATTGTCGCCTGGTAGAAATCTATTGACGAGCCGCCGGTACCTCCATCTTAGCCACGGCCTCAAATGTCGAGGGTCGCAGCCGGAAACTTCCGAGTTGCCGACGATCCGGGAGATAAGTGACGAAAAACGCGTTTCTCGTCACTTAGCCCTAAAATCACTTCCGACAAGCCGTGCGCGAATTTTGCTAACGCTCCTTCCGCGCTGGCACCGCATCCCAACTCCTAATGCCTTTGCCATTCGTTCCGGCAGTGCGGCAGCTGATTTAGGTGTATGCGATAACGGTCAGATCAGCCCTGATCTGGCCGTATCGTTTTTGAAGCGCGAGACTGCGGAAGCCAAACCTTGGATTGAATGACAGTATTGCGACGGTAGCGACGATTGCCTGTGGCAGCGGGTTGTTGGCCGGGGCTCGTCGTGGCACCAGGTGCGTAATTGACAGACGGATCACCTACCGACTCTTCCTTCGGCTTCTCGACACGATTCATGCGTGCATAGTTTGGTATTGCCCGCATAGGCGTACCGTCCTGCCACTTGCCGGTCATGGCCATCACACCGCCAAGCAGGTCTTCTCGCCATTCCATTTTCAGCGGAGCATCGCTGAGCGGCTGGTCGATGTTGGCCTGATCTGCGATCTCCACGTTGTAGATGAGCGGCCCATATCGCAGCGCCACCAGGTCGGCGTCTGCCCCGACGCGGCTGTCCGCCTTGACCCGCTGAGGTTCCATGGGCAACTCCAGATCGATACGGTCACCCGCCTTCCACTCGCGCGTGATCACGGCATAACCTTTTTCTATCCGTGGCTTCACTTCGTGACCGTTGACTGCAAAACGCTTCATCCCGCTGACGGGTGGCGTTTCCGTATAGAGCTTGCTGGTGGAACGGTTGGGAATGCGTACATGTACCGAGAAGATCTTCGCATGTTCCGGATTGACAGTAATCCCTATCGTGCCGCTCCATGGATAGTTGGTCTTCTGCACCATCTCGACGTTTGTGTCCGCGACCTTTCCGACGTTGATGCGGCCGCCCACAAACATATTGACGTAGAGCGCACGATCGCCCTTCACGTAAGTCCACGTCGGCATCATCAGCAGCGTGCGTGGGATGTTGCCGACGCAGCAGGGGCAGACATGCCAGGGCGTACGCTGTGTGTTGACCAGCGGATTGGTGTACGCGAAATTCTTGCCTGCCATATCGACTCCGCCCAGCAACGCGTTGTACATCGTCTGTTCATAGAGATCGGCATACCGGGCATCGTGATAAGCGAGGTTGAGCTTGTACTGGAAGAAGATCAACCCGCAGCTGGAACATGACTCGCAATAAGCCTCATTGCGAAGCGAATAATTCGGGCCGAATCCTTCGGACGTTTCGCCGCTGCCAATACCGCCGGTCAGGTAGTACTTCTTGTTGACCATGTTGTCCCAAAGCGAAATCACTGCGCTCTGATAATCCCGATCACCCGTCTCCGCGGCGATGTCGGCCATGCCCGAATAGAAATAGGTTGCGCGCACCGCATGGCCCACGGCTTCGTATTGCTGACCCGGTGGCAGATGGCTCTGGTCGTACTCCTGCCCGCCGCGACGAGAGTCCAACAGGAACTTGGCGAGCTTGATGTAATCGTCGCCGCGTCCGTTGCCTTCCATGTCGTTGACGAAACGCCCAAAGCGCACCAGCGCCTGCTCCATCTCCTGGTGCCCGTCAAACCATTCCTTCTTGCCCGGGCCAATGTTCGCGGCCCAGCAGTCGGCGAGCTTCTTGGCCGCGTTATACAGGCGCAAATCCTTGCCATCGGTCAACGTGTAGTGGTTGATTGCGGATTCGATGAAGTAGCCGGACACATAGCCTTCGTGGTTGCCACGGTGCTCGGGCGACCAGCGCGCCGGCCAACGGTTGCGATCCGCTAGGGTGTAGGCCGTCTGCAGATAGCCATCGGGCTCGCGCGCCGCGAGGATTATGGGAATCCATCTCTCCAGCGTCTCCTTCATCTTTGCCTGGGCCGCAATAATGTCCGGATCGCCCAGCGGATCGACCATCTGCGCAATGCACATGGACTCCACTGTCTGGTGGACCCAGGCATTGGAAAATACATAGCCCTTGTGACGGGCATGCGGTTCGCCACGGAGGGCCTTCGCGGCCTCGATGAAATTGTCGATACCGCCCTGCCCCTGTGTGAGGTCCGTGCGTTCGCAATAATCGACGCAATGCGGAATCCAGTCGACGATGAGTGTCTTGGCGCGCGCATTCCACAGCGGACTGTCGATGGAGTATTTCGTGGTGTAGACGACGTCGAGCCGCTCCTTCGGTGGTGCTACCTCCGCGTGGACCTTGAGAGTCGAGATGGCCGGCTCCCTGTCTCCGCTGGCCGTCAGCTTGAGCACATAGTCTCCCGGAACGGAAAAGATCGCTGTGGTGCTGGGCACGGCGGCATTCGCGAAGATCACATTGCCGGGCCCGGCGTCCTTGGTCCAGTTGACCAGATTGCCGCGACCGGGCTTGAGCCAATCCGCCTTGCCCCGAAGGTAAGTCTGACCACCGAGAACGACCGTCCGATCGATGCCTGCATCCACGGTCGGCGGGAAGTCAGGAACTGGACCCGAACTATAGACCTGCCATTCGAGGATGCCGGTGGAATGCGTTCCGTCGGAGACGATTTCCAGGCGCAGCTTGTCCGTGTGCACCTCGTCGAAACTGGTGGTGTTGAAGCTATCTCCGGCAACACCCAGACCACGAGCGTTCGAAACGGGGACGAAATCGCTCCCGTTCCAATAAAGAATCCGGTAGGACGCCGGCGCTCCCACGCCTCCACGGTCGATCCACCAATAGACGTCGATCTTGTTGGTGGTGACCGGCTTGCTCCAGTCATACTGTACCCATTGGGTGTCGACCTTCGGCCAGTTCCCGTAGGAACCATGCTCATTATCGTGCGAGTTGGCCGGAGTGATGCCATCGTTCAATGCGGATAATCTGGTGTCGCCGGACGTGTAAAGACCGGAAGGCTTGGCCACCTTTGCCAGATTAACCGGGCCGTCGGTGGTGGCAGCGAAAGCCCTGGAGCGATCTACGGCTGTGAGAAGCGCGGTGCCGGCCACACCAGCCAGAAAACTCCTTCTATTAAGAAGATTGTCGAAATCTATAGTGGCAAAGCCCGTACGTGTAGTCTCGGAGGCGAGGTCTTTCAGATCCTTGCTGACATTCCGGCGACTCACTTCGCCGATGGAGAGCTTCCTGGACATAACTAGATACTCCTTTGGAACAAACTGCAGGATAAATCCAACCACAATTGGCAGCTTTGCACCGCGCCTGAGGACCTCCAATTGTCCGTGAAAACAGGTGGAGCGTCCGGTAGCCTTTCGTGATGTCCAGTTCCGCCAATCCTCACATCTCAAGTTTCTGAATGATCTTCAGCTGTGCTGCTGAAAGCTTCTGTCTATTAGACGCTTATCAGATTTGAATCGCCTAAGTTTGCTGTATCACGCCTGGCGTCCGTCTTCGGTTGGTTTATGGCTTTAGAACGTTATGTTGCCTCGGAGTTCAATTCGCCGCGCGTGGTTGGCCAAGGAACCGGTCGTTCCAAACGTTGGGCTATTGAGTAGTACGGTGACGTTGCCTATAGCCCACGCGGGGTGGTTGAAAGCATTGAGGAACTCACCCTGCAGATTGACATGTACTACCTTCCCGATAGGGATATTGGGCCTCAAGTTGGAGCCACAAAGAGCCCCAGTTCGCACGTTAGTTATAGATTACGTTGAGATGTCTTCGGAGAGTTAGCTATTCACCGGGAGGATGATCACGGTAGGCTGTTCCTCACCCATGACTAAGCGTGGATTTAACCTCGGAAAAACTTTGCCTTGTGCGGTAGGGATGCAGGCTGTGGCGGTGGCCCCAATGACCAGACGCATCCATCTGCGCTTGGTCGATCGCGAATGGGACAACGACGACCACCACCTTTGTACCATTGTGGCGCAGCATGAGGGGAGCGTAGGATTCTTCCACATTCGATTGCAGAGTTATTCGTGTTCTGCGGAGAAGGGCCTCCCTTTTCGGCAGAGAAAGTCCTGTTTCATGATTCAGAAAGCATGGATGGTTTTTGTGGCTGCCGCCGTTCTGGGATGGAGCCCGTGGGTGCTGCTGTACGGGCAGGAACTCCGCAATAATGCTACGCCGCGCATTGTGACCCAGGTGAACGACTCGCAAACCGTCACTCTGCGCGGCAATGTCCATCCGTTGGCACAGACCGCGTATGACCAAGGTGAGGCTTCCGCGTCCCAGCCCATGCTGCGGATGATGATGGTGCTGAAGCGGAGCGACGAACAGGAGGCGTCGCTGGAGCAGTTGCTCAAGGCACAGCAGGCCTCGGATTCACCGAATTTCCATCGATGGCTTACTCCTGTTGAGTTCGGCGCACAGTTCGGCCCTGCCGACGGCGATTTAGCGCAGATCACGCATTGGCTGGCTGCGCAGGGATTTGAGGATCTTCGGGTAGGCGCGGGGCGGACGGTGGTCGAGTTCTCGGGAACCGTTCGCAGTGTCGAGCAGGCGTTTCGCACATCGATCCATCACTACCAGGTGGATGGAAAGAGCTACTCGGCCAACGCGGCTGATCCGCAGATTCCGGCAGCGCTGTTTCCAGTGGTTGGCGGCATCGTGACGCTGCATAGCTTCCCGCGCCATGTGAATAGCCATCTGGCGGGCGCGTTTGCGCGAGACGGAAACACCGGGGTCGTGACCAGGTTTGTGCCGCCGCCCACAAGCACCAGGACGGCGGGCGCGACGGCCAATCCTCTGTACACGGTTCCGTGGAACGGCTCGACCGCGTATGCCGTGGGGCCAGCGGACTTTGCAAGAATTTACAATGTGAGCCCACTGCTGAGTGCCGCCACACCGATCGACGGCACGGGGCAGACGATTGCCATTGTGGGAGAGACAGATATTCAGGTGCAGGACTTCGTCAATTTCCGGCAGATGTTCGGCCTGCCCCTGGGAGTCACGACTGGGCCAAATGGCACGCAGTACCTGAATGTGATCCACAACGGAGTTGCTCCGAGAATCACATCAAAGGATGAGGAAGTGGAAGCCAACCTGGACACGCAATGGTCGGGGGCGGTTGCTCCAGGAGCTACGATCGACCTGGTGGTATCGACATCGACCGAGACCGCAGCCGGAATCGATCTCTCGGCGGAATACATTATCGATAACAACCTGGCGCCGGTGATGAGCACGAGTTATGGCCAGTGCGAGTTGTACATGGGCACGGCGGCCAACGCATTTTATAACGCGCTGTATCAGCAGGCTGCAGCTCAGGGGATTACGGTTCTAACTTCTTCGGGAGATTCCGGTGGTTCAAGCTGCAACCGAAACGCGTATACGCTGGTGGGTCTGTCGGTGAGCGGGTTGACCTCCACGCCGTACAACGTGTCCGTGGGTGGCACGGACTTCTACATGCCGGGCAATGCGAGCACGTATTGGAACAGCACCAACGCGCCGTCGACCTGGGTATCGGCGCTTGGCTACATTCCGGAAGTGCCATGGAATTTGAGTTGCGCAGATCCGGTGCTGTCGGCGACGACGCAATACGCTGGAATGTCGCCTGAGCAGATATGCGATACCGTCGCCTTGATTAATTCGGGAGCGGGCGGCGGAGGCAGGAGCTCATGTACCCAGTCTGACGGCACGAATGCCAGTTCGTGCGTCGGAGGTTATGCGAAGCCAGAATGGCAGACCGGCCCAGGGGTTCCGGCGGACGGCGCACGCGATGTGCCGGATGTATCGCTGTTTGCGTCGTCCGGACTACCAGGTTCGAGCCTCTTCAATTCTTTCTACGTTGTTTGCCAGCAGGATCTTCTTCCGGGAACCCCATCGTGCAGCGTGAATACGCAGAAACCCTTATTTCTGGGGGTGGGCGGTACGTCCGCATCGAGTCCGGCGTTCGCGGGAGTTATGGCGCTGGTCAACCAGAAGACCGGTTCTCGACTGGGAAACGCAAACTACGTCCTATACAAGCTTGCGGCAGAGCAGAATGCGAGTGCATGCAACTCCGCCATCGGATCGGGCAGTTCCTGCATCTTCAATGACGTGACGACAGGCTCAATCGCGATTCCGTGCAAGCCTGGCACGCAGGACTGCGTGGTCGCGACACAGGGCGGGGTGTTTGGCGTGCTCTTCGGCACCCTGAACGGATATCCGGCCACGATAGGCTACGACCTGGCCACGGGCCTCGGATCGGTCAATGTTGCGAACCTGGTGAATGGATGGTCGGGGGCAAATCCGAAGTCGTCCTCCACAGCTCTCACCCTAAGTTCGGCGTCCGCGGTGCACGGCAGCCCGATCACTGCGACAGCGACGGTGACTTCGCAAAGCGGTACGCCGACGGGATTGGTGGCTGTGAACGGCGCGACGCTGAATGGTTCGGTTGGCGAGGGGACGCTGGCAAATGGAGTGATGTCGCAGACCATTCACGCGCTGCCGGGTGGCACCTACTCCGTCGCAGCGCACTACGCGGGAGATAGCAACTATGCAGCCAGCGACTCGCCGCCAACCAGCGTGACCATCAGTCCAGAGCCGAGCACGGGAAAGTACGAGTTCAAGAGTTACAACCCATGGACCGGCGATCTGCAAACGGTGACCAGCGCTCCCTATGGCACCTTGTTCATCGTACGGGCGGATGTGAACGGGGCTAGTGGATTCGGTACTCCTACAGGATCCGTGACCATTGCCGACGGTGGAGTTCCGCTCGGCATCGGAACCTATCCACTCAATCAGGACGGCGCTGCAGAAGACATTACCATCGACCTGCTGGCGGGAAAACATACGTTTCAATCGAGCTTTTCGGGCGATACGAGCTTCAATCCAAGTACCTTCAGCGAGACACTTAGCGTGACTCCGATGGTGATGGATTGCCCGGCGATTGTGACAAATACGACGGTGTTGCAGCCAGGGTGGAACCTGCATCTTTACGTAATTGGCCAAGCTGCGCCTACATCGTTGGGCAAATATGCAACCGTTCCGAGCGGCACGACGGTGACAGTGGCTGGGACTATCAGCTTCTACTCTGGCACCAAGTTGTTAGCAGGGCCGATTGCGGTGATCGGTCATGGGGGCGGGATCATAAGCCAGTCGGGAGGCATCCTTTCCTGGGCTAATCCCGCCGGATACGTCAACGGCATCATTCCGCCAGCTGCACTGACGAGTGACGTGACGTCGATTACGGCTACCTATTCCGGGGACGCGAACCATAGCGGCTGTACCACTCCGGCCCTCGCGCTGACCTATCAGCCACAGACCAATCTGCCGAGCCAGGTGAGTTTTAACAATCTAAACACCACGGTGGTTTCGGGAGCCAATTTCTTGGTTCCGGTGACGGTTCAGGCCGCGAATTCTCCTCCGGTGTTTGAACCTCCTTATCCGGTTGCGACGGGAACCATCCAGATGTCGGTGGACGGGAAAGCCGTCGGAAGCCCAGTTCCTTTGACTGGTTCCGGTGCGCTCTCGCTGTCGACCTCAACAGCCGGACTTGCGCTCGGCTCTCACACTTTCGTGGTGTCTTATTCGGGCGACGCAACGTACGCTCCGTCGGTGAGCTACAGCATTACGTTCACCATTGTTGCTCCAGACTTCTCCCTCCAATCGTTTTCGAACACCGCCAACGCGGTGAATGGCAGTTCTACTGGGCCGATCAGTCTGCAAGTCTCTGACATGTACGGATTCACCGGGGCGGTGACGTTCAGTTGTTCTGGGTTGCCCCGAGGAACCAATTGCAACTTCTCGCAGAATCCTCTGAACGGCAACGGGAGCGTATCCCTGACGATCACCACGACCACGGCCTCGGCGGTATTTGGGAGTCCATCGTCGGAAGACGTTCGACGTCCGTTCGCAGGATGGATGGGACTGACTGGTGGGGCGCTCTCCGCGTGTCTCATCGGGATTCTTATCCCCGGACGGAGCCGGAGGAATTTGCAGCTCTATATCGCGGTTTTCGTCAGTCTGGCCCTGGCTACACTGACCAGTTGCGGATCGGGAACTGCAGGAGGCGGAACTAGTTCCGGGGCAAAGGTATTTACAACGACGAGCCTCTCGCAGAGCAATTCTGCTCCAAGTGAGGGGGCGAACGACACTTTAATCGCTTCGATCTCTTCGACCTCCAACAATTCACCAAGTCCCACCGGAACGGTCCAGTTCGTTGTGGATAGCTCTCTTGTTGGATCAGGGGTGACCGTCAGCGCTGCGACGGCTTCGTTCTCGACTTCGTTCGCGACGCCAGGTATTCATACGGTCAGCGCAGCCTATTCTGGCGACAACAGCTATTTTGCTTCAAACAGCGGAGGCGTCCAGATTAGCGTGTCTTATGCGAGCGGGACCGCACCTGGGAACTACAACATTAACGTAACGGGAACCTGCGGATCTCTATCCCACACGGTCACTATGTACCTTGACGTACAGTGACGTGCAACGCCGATTTCAGCAGAGTTTGTGCGGTAACTTCGCGGGGACGAACCGGTTCCAAGAGGTGCAGGAGTCGCTTGGCGCGTCGCCTGCTCGACATTGCTCGGCCGTTTGTGCGATCGAGAGAGGAGGTCGCCAAGCTCATTGACCTTCTGCCCGACCGCCCGAGCTGTTTCACGACAAGCCAGAACACCGCAATAACGAGAATCGCAACCAGAAAGTGGTTTAGCGACGCCAAGGCCGGAAGCAACCGCTACCGCCGGAAACGAGAGGGAAGCCGACTGAACCAGCGACCCGCCAGCACGCATCCACGGTGCCAGCATTGCCCCAACTGCTTGAGCGAACCCACGCTGAGCGTGTCCGGACTCTCATGTCGCCCGTCGCGGTTGCCACCTCTCCACGCTGTTGTGGAAGCATCCTGGATTTCCGTTCGGGTCTCGCGGAGGTGGTTCTGCCGCTCGGCGTTGAGGCCGATCGCGACTCGCCGGCCCCGCTGCTCGGTAGCGGGACAAGCTCTCTATGAGTCTGCTTCGGAACGGTCACATGACACCTGGTGCTTCCTAAATACAACAACTCTGCGAGCAAAAGGTGAAGTTGACGCGATATAAATGAAGGGTGGATCTTCCAGTCAACCCTCCGATCCTGCCGACGCTCGCCAAGCGGGTGGCCGAAATACCCGCGGGAGACAGGTGGATCTTCGAGCCCAAATGGGATGGGTTTCGCGCCCTGGTCTTTCGCGACGGCGATGAAATATTGATTCAGAGCCGCGACACAAAATCTCTCAACCGTTACTTTCCCGAACTGGTGGAGACATTGCTTGCGGAATTGCCGGCGCGATGCGTTCTCGATGGAGAGATTGTCATCGCGACTGTCAGGGGGCTTGATTTCGACGCGCTCCAGCTTCGTATTCACCCGGCCGCGTCACGGGTGAAGCTCTTATCGCAACAGACCCCCGCATCCATCGTTTTTTTCGATCTGCTCTGCGAAGGAGAATCCGATCTTCGCACCGAGCCGTTCGAGCAGCGACGCAAGAAGCTGGAGTCGTTGCTTTCCTCTGCGAAGCCTCCAATTCATCTCACGCCGGCAACGTTCAAACGAAATATCGCTGAAGATTGGTTCAGGCGCTTCGAAGGTGCCGGCCTTGATGGCGTGATGGCGAAATCAATTGCGGGCACATACGAGCCGGACAAACGCCTGATGCTGAAGGTGAAGCATGAGCGTGACTGCGACTGCGTTGTGGCGGGTTTCCGCTGGCATAAGAATGGGGAGGGCACCGCGATCGGCTCGCTTCTGCTCGGCCTCTACGATGATGAAGGCATGCTGCAGCATGTGGGCGTATGCGCAAGCTTCAAATTGGAGAAGCGTCGCGAACTGGTGAAGTTTCTCGCACCCTATCGCAAGGATGCGCTCTCCGGTCATCCCTGGAAAAGCTGGGCTGCGAACGATGCCGCGGACGGTGATCATCGCATGCCTGGCCGCCAGAGCCGATGGAGCCAGGGCAAGGACTTGTCGTGGGAGCCGCTGCGACCGGAATTAGTCGTAGAAGTTGCGTACGAGCACATGCAGGGCAATCGGTTCCGCCACATGGCCCAGTTCCGGAGGTGGCGCGCTGACAAGAAGCCAGAGGATTGCACCTATGCGCAGCTTGAAGTCGTTCCGCCGCAGGAGTTAATGGAGATATTCCCGGTGGATTAGAGCACCGTTCGTGGATCCGCGGGCTAGAACTTGTAGCGCAAAGCGAACTCGAGCACCCGAGGATCGGTTGTGCTGGTGACGTTGCCAAAGGCTGAACTGCCGAAGGTGGCGTTGACTCCTGAAAAGTTGGTGTGGTTCAAGATGTTGAACGCTTCGGCGCGGAACTCAAAGAAGTTGTCCTCACGGATGTGGAACTCCTTATAGAACGCGTCATCCAGGGTGAGCAGGGCCGGGCCGCGAATGATTCCCGTGCCGGTATTGCCGAAGAAACCGGGGAGCGGGGCCTGGAAGGCGGCGATGTTGAAGAACTGATTCTGTGTCTTGGGGCCCTGCAGGGACAGGTCGGGGACACGGTCAGGACGTGCGGAGAGTCCCTGGTTGGAGACGCTGAGGCCGGGGGTGATGCTGGTGCCGCTGCGCAGGGTCGAGATGCCGGAGATCTTCCAGCCGGCGAGGAGGAAGCGCTCAAGGAAGGGAGCGTGCAGCAGCCAGGGCAGAGCGTAGATCGCGGTTACCGAGGCGGAGTGGCGGAAGTCGAGGCCGTCGGCGTTGCCGTAGTAGCGAGCAGGGTTGGAGGGATCGATGGCGGCGCCTGAGGTGTCGGTGAGGTCGTGGGACCAGGTGTAGGCGACGGTGAACACGAGGTTGCCGACAGGATGGCGGAGGCTGGCCTCGAAGGCGTTCCAATTCTGGTCGAGGCGCGTGCCGATCGTGCTGATGGCGGCATAGCCCTGATAGGGAGAATAGACATATTGGGTGGGCGCCGCTATCGCCTTGGTTGGGGGATTCGCGTTCGGGTTGGCGGGGGTGCCGGTGGCGATGATGGGGTTGTAGTCGAACGCACCGAAGTGGGGAGCCTGGTTAATGTTGAAGGTACCGACGACGTGGCGCGCCTGAGTGGAGGCGCCGACGAGCGAAGCTGCCCAGTTGCGTGGGAACTCATGCTGAATGGAGAGGCTGTAGCTCTCGATGGTGGTGGCGCGAATGTCAGCATCAGCGCTGGAGAGACTGCCAATGGTGGCGGGTTTAATTGTCTGGGGTCCGCCTGTCGGGTTGGGAAAGATCGCGTTCTGCAGGTTGATGGTGGTGATGGTGGGTGGATTGCTCGCGCAGTTGAAGGAGCAGTCCTGATTGGTGAAGATGCGGGTATAGGTCATGCCGAAGCCGCCGCGGACTGAGGTCTTGCCATCGCCGAAGACGTCCCAGGCGAAGCCGACGATGGGGCCAAAGTACCAGGTGTGGTTATTGGAGAAATTCTGCGGGATAGTAGTGCCGTTGAGGACGAGACCGTTGAGCGGATTGTAGGTGGGGGTGGCGGTAATCGTCTGGTCGGCGTTCACTACCGGCGCGTTCGTTGCGACGAAGGCACTGGGAACGAAGATCCTGGCGTAGGCCGGCGGAGGGTGGGGCAGCGGCATGTAGTACGCGCGCAGGCCGGCGGAGATAGTCAGGTTGCGAGTGGCCTTGTAGCGATCTTCGAAGTAAGGCGAGATTTCCATGCCGTGGACGGCTACGCGAAGCTCGTCGCTGGCCTGGGTAAAGGTGGTGGACTGGCCGAGGAGGAAGTCGGCGAAGGCGTCGTCCTGGGTAACCGCGGCTCCGTTAGTGGCGATTTGCGCGGCGGTGGGTTTGGTGAAGTTGCCGGAGAATGCGAACTGGCCATTAGTCGCCGTGGCAGGATTCTGCCGCTTGGTGTTGAACACGATGGTCACGCCAGTCTGAAAGTAGTGCTTGCCATGATTCAAACTGACATCGTCTGAAACCGTGTCGTCGAGGTCAGACGCGTGGTGGAGGGGGCGTGCGGCGGCCACACCTTCTGCGCCGATACCACCGGAGAAGGTCACCAGGGGAAGGCGGGTTGAGAGGAACCCGGCGTAGGGAAGCGACGTGCTGAAGCCGGGTATCTGGCCGACGTCGGTGATGCCGGTGAGGTTGAGGTCAAGATCGAAGATGTTCATGCCGAGCGATGTGGTGTTGATCAGATTTGGCGTGAGCAGGGCGGTGAGCGAGATTTGGGCCAGCTTGTTATGGGTGAGATCGGTCTCGTAGTTGACGGGGAAGACTTCGCCGGCCTGGGAGCCGGCCAGGGAACTCTGGGTGAAGGTCTGCTCCTCGTCGAGATATTCGCCGAGCACGCTGAACCTCGAGTTGATGTGGTGGTCGATCTTAATCTCGTCGTCGCGCTGGTTGGTAATCTGCGGCTTGGTATTGGAGTAGTTAGTCGCGCCGGGCAGGTTCGGGAGTGGGTAGAGGGCCTTGGCAAAGGCGACGGAGTTCGAGTTTTGCCTTACGGCGGGGATGAAGTACTGGCCCGAGGCGTTCTGTGGGAAAAGCAGGCCGGTGGACGGGTCCTTAATGGGAGAGCTGAATATCCCGGCGACCTGGTTTGCGGTTGTGGTCGTGCCGGTCTGGCCGGTCGCCTGGTGCAGCCGGACGAACTGTTGGGAGAAGAAGAAGAATGTCTTCTCCCGGTCAGTGTTGTAAACGTGGGGGACGAAGACGGGGCCGCTGACGTTGTAGCCGAAAATATTTTGCTTGTATGGCAGGACGGACGTGGAGAAGTAGGGCTTGGAGTTGAAGAGGTCGTTGCGGAGGAACTCCCAGGCGGTGCCGTGGAGTCTTCTGGAGCCGCTCTTGGTCTGGAGCAGAACGACCGAGGAGCCCATGAGGCTGTACTTGGCGCTGTAGTTGTTCTGGAGGACGCGAACCTCTTCGATGGAGTCGGGGTTGGGAATGACGGTGGTCTGGTTCATGTTGCCGGTGTTTTCGTTCCAGATGCCGTCGAGAGCGTAAAAGGTGCGGCTTTGCGCGAGGCCGTTAACGGAGAGGGCGTTGTTGGTAGAACGGCCGCCGGTGGTGAGGGCATTGCCGGCAGAGGTGTTCTGGACGCCTGGCATCACGGTCGCGAGGGCCTGGTAGTTGCGGCCGTTCAGAGGGAGAGTGGAGATCTGGGCGGCGTCGACCTCAGTGGCGATCTCGCTGGTGCTGGTCTCAACCTGGACGGCGGCGGCGGTGACGGTGACCTTGTCGGTGACGCTGCCGGGCTTGAGGGAGCCGTCGATGTCGGCAGTCGTGGCGGGATGGAGGATGATGCCAGTCACGGTATAGGTGTCGAAGCCGGGCTTTGAAATGGAGACAGTGTAGGTGTCGACGGTAAGACTGGGGATAACATAAGAGCCGTCGGGGCCGGTCTTGCGGACGGTGGTGATCCTGGTGGCTTCGTCGATAGCCGTGACCGTAGCGTCGGGGACGACGGCGCCAGTGGAGTCTGTAACCTCGCCGGCGATGGTCGCCGTGGTCGAAAGTTGGGCTACGAGAGGCGTGCTGACCGCAGGTATCAGTAGCAAAAGGGTAAGGATGAGGACTGTCTGGCGGGAAAGGATGAATTCAGCGCACATAGATGCCTCTCGGATTCGAATGGAGAATTATTTCAGTAGTAACAAACCTTAGAACCGGAGTAGAAATACTGTCAAGGCTTCGAGGTGTGATTTCCACCAGAGGGAATAGAACCTCGGTGTGGGGGCCGCAAGCAGAAAGCAAAAACTGCGCCCGGTTTGGTGGGCAAAGTGTCCCAAGAGCTTTAACAAAGGCACGTAAGTTTCACGCAGCATAGGGCTAAACTGACCCTTCCGCAGTTCTATTCGGCTGGCCTCGAAATACAGCATTTCCGATAAGTGGAGCAAATTGAATGTTTTTGTCCTCCCACGCGGATTGGCACGACGATTGGCATTGGCACAGGTGCAACTTCTCGACAACAAGTACGAATGCCTGACAAGAACGATGCTCCATCTGAAGCTTCTTCTTGTCCTACGCGTCCGTTTCTGACGGACGCGTCGTTGCGTGGGAAATGAGTTGCGCGGCGCTTCGAAGAGTCGTGACGGAAGGAGAATGCTCTCGTTATATGTGAGGCGAACGATCACCAACCATCTGCAGTCGACAACTAAGTCGGGCAGCTACGAAGTGGCCAATGGAAGAAGGCATCACAGTGAAACGGTACGAAATGCTATTGAAGTCACGCACGTGGTTCACGGCATTACTCCTGGCCGGATGCGCAGGTGGTCTACAAGCAACAGCAATGGCACAAACCGCTCCCGCGGTGATCTTTACGAACCCGAGCGGCGACGCCACAGGTGTACCGACCAGCATCAATAGCAGCAAGAATGTTGTCACCGCCACGGCGCCATCCGCTACTTTCAGCCAACCAATGGATCGCTCGACAATCGAATCGCCGCAAGCTGGACAGCAGCTCACGTTCACCCTCGCCGACGCATCCGGAAATAACGTCCCCGGCACCGTCGCCATGGATGTTACAAACACCATTGCAACCTTTACGCCGGCCACGTCCGCTCTCTTTACCAATGCAACGTACGTCGCTACCGTCAATACCACGGCCGCGAGCATCGGTGGCGTAGCATTGAGCAACTCTGTCACCTGGAGCTTCACTACCAAGGACGTACCCTTCACCAGCCAGGCTCCCGTAAGCCTTGGGACAGCCGGTACCTTCGCGATCCTGAGTAAGACCGGAATAACCGACGTTTATAAGTCCACGGTAAACGGAGATGTTGGAACCAGCCCCATTACCGGCGCCGCTCTCCTACTTACGTGCCCGGAAGTGCCGACAGGGACCATTTACACGGTCGATGCTGCGGGCCCTCTTGCCTGCCGAACGACCAACGCCACGTTCCTCACTGCGGCCATCGGCGACATGGGATTCGCCTACGCTGATGCCGCTGGTCGGTCGTTACCCAACGCTACCGAGTTGGGCGCGGGACAGATCGGCGGACTAACCCTCGCCCCTGGCCTCTACAAATGGAGCAGCAACGTCCTGATCTCGAACGATGTCACTCTGTCGGGCGGACCAAACGATGTCTGGATCTTCCAGATAGCGGGGCAAATCATCCAAGCCAGCGGCGCCCGCGTGACGTTGGCTGGCGGCGCACTTGCCAAGAATATCTTCTGGCAGGCTGCCGCGGGTGTGGCGATTGGGACGACTGCGCACTTCGAGGGCGTATTGCTGGGTAAGACCCTGATAGCGGTCAAGACCGGTGCATCAGTCAACGGCAGGCTGTTTGCGCAGACTGCGGTGACACTACAGCAGAATGCGGTTACACAGCCGGCCCAGTAACAGACGCAAGGCGGTGCTGGGGGGTCCAAACTTGCCCAGCACCGACCCTATGCGGCGAATTTCGATGGACAATGAAGCGAGAGATTAGTGGATACCCCGCTTGCCTAAGTGGGAAGAGGGGAGGCGCGGCGCGGCGCGGTAGCCATCTAATATCCAGGCGACGAAACCCGTTTGGTGTGCATACGCATAATGGTTGCGGCCCGAATTACCAAGGCGAGCAGGTACACTGATAGTAGGTCGCTCCCTCGGGGCGAGTGTTGATCCGAACAGAATATGATTTTTTCTAACCTTGCTACTGACTATGACGGCACGCTTGCAGAGGATGGCGGTGTCGCCGAATCTACCATCAGGGCGCTTGAATTGTTCCGCCGCTCCAGTCGCAAGATGATTCTCGTAACCGGACGGGAGCTCGACCAACTTCTCGAGATATTCGATCGCACCGACCTCTTTGAATGGATAGTGGCTGAGAACGGCGCGCTCCTCTACCATCCGTCCACCCGGCGAAAGCATCTCTTGACGGAATCGGTCCCACTTCACTTCGTCGAAGAGTTGGTGAAACGAGGTGTTTCGCCTATCTCAACGGGTGATGCCATTGTCGCGACCTGGAGGCCGCACGAGCAGACCGTCCTTGAAGTGATTCGTGAGCTTGGCCTCGAACGTCAGATCACTTTCAACAAAGATGCGGTGATGGTACTTCCCATAGGCGTGGATAAAGCCAGCGGTTTAGACGCAGTCCTGGGCAGAACGAATCTCTCTTGGAAGAGTATTGTGGGTATCGGAGACGCCGAAAACGACCTCGCGTTCCTCCGCAAGTGTCGATGTTCGGTGGCCGTCTCCAATGCGCTGGATTCTGTCAAGGCGGAGGTAGACTTCACGACCCGCGCAGCTCGCGGTGAGGGAGTTGTTGAACTTATCGATGAAATTCTCAAAGACGATTTGCAGTCGCGCTGTCACATTCGGCACGGACCGAAAGAAATTCTTTCCAATACGAGATCTTAGTTCTGCAACAAGCTGAGGTGCCCCTCGAAGCTTATGCCTGCCAGGTCCCATCCCTCGTACCCCAACATGTTGGCAGGTTGCATGTCTAGAGCTTTCTGCCTGCAAACCGCACCGACTGTACAATTTCAACTTGTCCCGAAACAGGTGCAGACGACACGATGCGGATTCTAAGCTGGCGATTGATTCTCGCACTCACCATAGGAGTTTCTCTCGTATCGCTTGCCTCGTCGTGGTATGAGATACGTGCGCAGAAGGATGCCCTCCGTCGGGACCTCGACCACAAAGCTGAAGTATTAGGCGAAAGCATCGCCGGACGTGCTGAGTCATATATCGCAAGCCGGGACCGCGACGGCCTGGAGAGGTTGGTCGAGCCCTCCGGCAACCGAGAACACATGGTGGGAGTTGGAATCTATGGACGGGACGACTCTGCCCTGGTCATGACGCCCGGCCTGAATGCTTCGCTCCCTGTTCTCGCTGAACTACTGAAGAATTCAATGCAACACAATCGCAACATCAGCACCTTCATCGAACTGCGATTCAGGCGTGTCCACGTGCTTGCCGCCCCACTGCACGCGCCGGACAAGACGGTGATCGGCGGAATCCTCGTGGTCCACGATAGCGGCTACATTGCCACCGAGATCTTCCGTATCTGGGGACGAGTCTTTGCTCGCATGGCCGTTCAGGTGCTTGTGATCGTAGCGATCACTCTATTGATTATTCGCTGGAGTCTTACCGGACCGATTGCGCGTGTCGCTGACTGGATGAGAGCCCTGCGGACGGGCCAGGACGCTGTGCAGCCTGCCGCGACAGATCTCGATGTTCTCTTTCCCCTTGCCCGCGAGGTGGGACCTTTGGCGGAAAGCATGCAGCGTGCCCGCGCTGCGGCCGAGACCGAAGCAGGACTACGCAATGCCAACGAATCGCAGTGGACGGCCGAGCGATTGGCTGATCATGTCCGCAACCGGCTGGGCAAGAGCAGTCTCTTCGTAGTTTCGAATCGCGAGCCGTACGTTCATTCCCGCCGCGATAACTCCGTCACCGTCACCGTTCCCGCTAGCGGCCTGGTCACTGCCATCGAACCAATCCTTTGCGCCTGCAATGGGACTTGGGTCGCCCACGGCAGCGGCGATGCAGATGCTGAAACAGTCGACGCCCGCGATCGCCTCAAGGTTCCGCCGGAGGAACCGCGCTACACCCTGCGTCGCGTCTGGCTGAGCCGCGAACAGGAAGAAGGCTACTATTACGGATTCGCCAATGAAGGTCTCTGGCCGCTGTGCCACATTGCCCACGCCCGCCCCATCTTTCGCGCCTCGGATTGGGAGCACTATTACGCAGTCAACCAAAAATTTGCCGACGCGCTCATCCAGGAGATTGCCGGCGAAAAGAATCCCGTCGTCCTTATTCAGGACTATCACTTCGCCCTGCTACCGCGGATGTTGAAGGATCGCCTGCCCAACGCGCGTGTCGCAATCTTCTGGCACATCCCCTGGCCTACGCCCGAGGCGTTTGAAATCTGCCCGTGGCAACGCGAACTGCTCGATGGCCTCCTCGGTGCGGATCTCATCGGCTTCCATGTGCGCGCTCACTGCAACAATTTTCTCAATACCGTAGACCGCATCCTGGAGTCGCGCGTCGATTGGGAGCACTTCTCCGTCAAGCGCAACGATCACCTCACCTCCGTGCTCCCGTTCCCGATCAGCGTCGAA
>OCZT010001459.1_pt1 | contig 24501 bp, 19 predicted proteins | sample 1539031 | NCBI WGS metagenome assembly OCZT01 (sample SAMEA3539308, study PRJEB22396) | soil metagenome | biome: tundra; feature: field; material: soil | place: USA | collected 2010-05 | depth 0.15 m | reverse complement strand
TCTGCAGCCGCGGATCGTCGCGAAGCAGGTGGAGCAGTCCGCGCAGCCGCAGGTCGGGCAGCCGGTAGAACAACGGCCGGCCAGCGCGCGACGACGGATCCCCGGCGCGCGACGACGGGGCGCCGGGTCTCCGGATGTCCGGGCGCTCGGCCGCGACATCGGCCACCTGGCTGGCCTCGAGGAACGAGCGGCGCACGTCCCTGATCGACCCGGCGCCCGCACCGACCCCGATCACGAGCCCGTCCTGATCGTCTCCGAGTCGTTCCCTGATCAGGGTCGCGAGGCTGGTCAGCACCCGATCCGGGTCAGCCTGCGGGCTGAGCGACAGCATGGCGCCCGCGCGGGCGTCATCCAGGGTTCCGACCAGGGCGGGAACCCGCTCGGTCCGGCACGCGGCGGCGGTGATGTCGGCGACGTCGAGCACGCGCGCATGGGCGGAAACCCCGAGCACCCCGCCAGCTCCGGCCGGGTCGCTGAGCCGGAGCACCAGGGCGATGAGCTGCCGCTCCTCGACCGGCACCCCGAGCGCCCGGGAGCGCACCGCGGCTTCGGCCGGGTCGGCGTGGGCCTGGGAGATGATGCCGGTGATCAGCGTCCGGTGCGCCTGGCGGTCCAGGCTCTCCCGGTGCCGGGTGAGCAGGCGGCCGAGCGCCAGCGTGGTGGCGGCCCGCTCGACGAGGACCGTGTCGGTGGCGGCCGGCGGCCCGTCGCAGACCAGGATCACCCGTCCCCAGTCCTCGCCGCGCGCTCCGACCGGCGTGTACAGCCACCCCGACGCCTCGTCGTAAACCGTCCGCCCCGAAGCACCCGCCGAACCTCCGGGACTCACCGCCCGGCTCCGCCTGGCGAAACCGGCCAGCAGGCGAGCCGGATCGGCGCCGCCCGGCTCGCAGGCGAGCACCCGGTGCGCGAGATCGGCCAGGATCACCGGCCGTCCGGCCAGGATCGCGGCCTGCCGGACGATCTCATCGGGCGTGGCGCCCGCCACGGAAAGCTCGGTGAACACCTCGTGCAGGCGCTCCGACGCGCGCAGGTCCTCCAGCTGGGCGTCGATGATCCGGGCGTGCACCGCCTCGGTGATCTCGACGAACGAGACCTCGCGCTCGAAGGCGATCAGCGTCAGCCCGCTACCGGCGGCGGCCCGCACCAGCGCATCAGGCAGGGCTCCGACGTACCGTCGGCCCAGCTCAACCGCCAGGGCGCTCACTCCGGCCCGAGCGAGGTCAGTAGCGTAGCGAGCCAGCAGCACCGGCTCGGACGGCAGCGCGATCCCGGTGGTGAGCACGAATTCGCCGCCCTGCAGCAGGTGGGCCGCGTCCGCCAGCTCGAGCACATGGACCCAGCGGACCCGCGCGCCGAGACCGGCGCGGCCGGCGACCACCTGCGGGCTGCCCCGGCGCACGACGTCGAGGCCGAGCAGGTCGCCAACCGTGGGAAGCATGCAACAAAGAGTAAAGCCAGACCGCAAGAGCATTACATGATGTCGGTTCCCTCCAGGCACGAAACAAGGGAGACTGGGAACCATGTCTGAGCTCCTCGCCCGCCATCGCGCGGTCATCCCCAACTGGGTCGCGGTCTACTATGACGAGCCGATCGAGATCGTCAGCGGCCAGGGCTGCCGGGTCACCGACGCCGGGGGCCACGGGTACCTCGACTTCTTCGCCGGCATCTTGACCAACATGCTCGGCTACGACGTGCCCGAGGTCCGCGACGCGGTCGAGCGGCAGATCGCCACCGGCATCGTGCACACCTCGACGCTGTACCTGATCCGCCATCAGGTCGAGCTGGCGGAGAAGATCGCCCGGCTGTCCGGCATCGAGAACGCCAAGGTGTTCTTCACCAACTCCGGGTCCGAGGCCAACGAAGTCGCGCTGCTGGCCGCCCTCACCGCGCGTAAGGCCAACGAGGTCCTGGCCATGCGGGGCAGCTATCACGGGCGTTCGTTCGGCACCGTCGCCGTGACGGGCAACGCGGCGTGGAAGATGTCGAGCCACAGTCCGTTCGGCACTCATTATCTGCACGGTGCGGACCGGCAGCTGGCCCCCTACAAAAACCTCGATGACGCCGGCTACATCAAGGCCTGCGCGGACGATCTGCGGGCCCTGCTGGCCGGCGGCATCCATCCCGCGGACGTCGCGTGCCTGCTGGCCGAGCCCGTGCAGGGCGTGGGCGGGTTCACGATGCCGCCCGACGGCCTGCTCGCGGCGTACCAGGAGGTCCTGGACGAGCACGGCATCCTGCTGATCTCGGATGAGGTGCAGACCGGCTGGGGCCGCACCGGCGAGCACTTCTGGGGCATCAGCGCGCACGGGATCACCCCGGACGCGATGACGTTCGCCAAGGGCCTCGGCAACGGCTTCGCGATCGGCGGGGTGGTGGCCCGCGGCGAACTGCTGGACGGGATCCGCGGCAACGGCATCTCCACCTTCGGCGGCAACCCGATCGCCACCGCCGCGGCCAACGCCACCCTGGACTACGTGCTCTCCCACGACCTGCAGCGCAACGCCGCCGTCACCGGCCGGATCATCATCGACGGGCTCAGGGAAGCCACCAAGGACACCGCCATCGTCGGCGAGGTGCGCGGCAAGGGCCTGATGTTCGCCGTCGACCTGGTCGACCCGGTGACGAAGAAGCCGAGCCCGCCGCTGGCCGCCAGGATGCTCGAGGCGACCAGGGAGCGCGGCCTGCTGATCGGCAAGGGCGGCCTGTACGGGCACACGCTGCGGATGGCGCCGCCGCTGACGCTGAGCGAGACGGAGGCCAAGGAAGGCCTCGGCATCCTGGCCGACGCCCTCACCGCGGTGAACGAGGAGACGACAGCCAAGTGACGCACAAGCACATCACCCACTGGATCGGCGGCAAGCCCTGGGACGGGGAGGCCGAGCGGCACGGTGACGTGTACGACCCCGCCACCGGGCAGGTCAGCGGCCAGGTCGACTTCGCCACCCCGGCCGAGGTGGAGCTGGCGGTCAAGGCGGCCAGCGACGCGTTCGCCACCTGGCGGCGGGTGTCGCTGGCCCGGCGCGCGACGGTCCTGTTCGCCTTCCGCGAGCTGGTCAAGGCGAACGCCAAGGCGCTGGCCGAGCTGATCACCGCCGAGCACGGCAAGGTGGCCTCGGACGCCGCGGGCGAGGTGGCCCGCGGCCTTGAGGTCGTCGAGTTCGCCTGCGGCATCCCGCACCTGCTCAAGGGCGGGTTCTCGGAGAACGTCTCGACCGGCGTCGACTCGTACTCGATCAGGCAGCCGGTCGGCGTGGTCGCGGGCATCACGCCGTTCAACTTCCCGGCCATGGTGCCGATGTGGATGTTCCCGCTGGCCATCGCGTGCGGCAACACCTTCGTGCTCAAGCCGTCGGAGAAGGACCCCTCCGCGTCGTTGCTGCTGGCCTCGCTGTGGGCCGAGGCGGGGCTGCCGGACGGCGTGTTCAACGTGGTGCACGGCGACAAGGTGGCCGTCGACGCCATCCTGGGCCACCCGGACGTCAAGGCGGTCAGCTTCGTCGGCTCCACGCCCATCGCCAGGTACGTGTACGAGAACGGCACGGCTCAAGGCAAGCGCGTGCAGGCGCTCGGCGGCGCGAAGAACCACATGGTGGTGCTGCCCGACGCGGACCTGGACCTGGCCGCGGACGCCGCGACCTCGGCCGGGTTCGGCTCGGCCGGGGAGCGCTGCATGGCGGTCTCCGCGCTGGTGGCGGTAGATCCGGTCGGGGACGAGCTGGTCGCAAAGATCAGGGACCGGATCGCGAGCCTCCGGGTCGGCCCCGGGTCCGACGAACGGTCCGAGATGGGGCCGCTGGTCACCGGGCCGCACCGGGACAAGGTCGCATCCTACCTGGATTCCGGCGTCCGGGAGGGCGCCACGCTCGCCGTCGACGGCCGGGTCCACCCGGTGCTCGGCGGAACGCAGGAGGGCTTCTGGCTCGGGCCCAGTGTGCTGGACCACGTCACGCCGCAGATGAGCTGCTACACCGACGAGATCTTCGGGCCGGTGCTCAGCGTGCTCCGCGCCCCGACGTACGAGGCCGCCGTGGACCTGGTTAACAACAGCCCCTACGGCAACGGCGTGGCCGTCTTCACCAATGACGGGGGAGCGGCCCGCCGGTTCACCTCCGAGGCCGAGATCGGCATGGTCGGCGTGAACGTGCCGATCCCGGTCCCGATGGCGTACTACTCCTTCGGCGGCTGGAAGGCCTCGCTGTTCGGCGACACCCACGTGCACGGCACAGAAGGCGTCCACTTCTACACCCGCGGCAAGGTGGTCACGTCCCGCTGGCTCGACCCGAGCCACGGCGGCGTCAACCTCGGCTTCCCGGTCAGCACGTAACGCTCGGCCGGCGGCCGGGTCCCCCAGGCCCGGTCGCCGAGCAGCGCCAGCCCGGCCGGCAGCAGGACGCCGCGGACGATGGTGGCGTCGATGAGCACCGCGACCGCCATGGCCACGCCGAACATCTTGAACTCGATCAGCGACAGGGTGGCGAAGATCGAGAACACCGCCACCATGATCGCCGCGGCGCTGGTCACCACGCCCGCGCTGCGGCTGACGCCGGCCGTGACCGCCTCCCGGGCGGACGCGCCGCCCAGCCAGAACTCCCTGATCCGGCTCAGGATGAACACGTGGTAGTCCATGCTGAGCCCGAACAGCATCACGAACATGAACAGCGGCAGCCACGGCGTGATCCCGCCGTAGGCGCTGAAGCCGAGCAGCCCCTGCAGGTGGCCATCTTGGAAGATCAGCACCATGAGACCGTAGGCGGCTCCGACCGATAGCACGTTGAGGCCGATCGAAAGGGCCGGAATATAGGCCGAACGGAAGGTGGTGCCCAGCAGCAGGAAAGCCAGGCCCAGCACGAAGGCGAAGACCCACGGGGTGGTTTTCGCCAGCTGGGCATCGAAGTCGTGGTTGCCCGCGGTCAGCCCGGCCACCGAGTAGCTGATCCCCGGCACCTTCCCGAGCGTGGCGGGCAGCACCTGGGTGCGCAGCGTGCCGAGTGCGGTGACCGAGGTGTTGTCGGTTCCGCCGCCCGCCAGCGGCACCGAGACCACGAGCACCTGGTTGTTCCCGAACATGGCGGTGGTGATGGGCTCGCGGATCGCGCCGTGGCTGGCCGCCACGTCCGCGTGCAGCGCGGCGACGGCATCGCGGACCTGCTGACCGCCGAGATCGGAGCCGGTCACGACCACTTCGGCCGGCTCGGGGCCGCCAGGGAAGGCGCGTGAGATGTCGATCAGGCTGTGCACGACGGGGACGCTGGACGGCAGTTCGTGGATGCCCGCGTCCTCCAGGTGCAGGGAGAGCACCGGTATGGCCAGCGCCAGCAGCACGGCCGCGGCCACGCCGCCCCAGGCCAGCGGCCGCCGCACGACCGCGCGGGCCAGCAGGCCCCAGAACCTGGACTCGTGCGCGGCGGTGCGCCGCCGGCCCAGGAACGGTATCCGGCCGCGTTCGGTCCACGTGCCAAGCAGGGACAAGATCGCGGGCAGGAAGGTCAGCGAGCCGAGCATGGCCACGCCGACGACCATGATCGTGCCGACGGCGACGCCGGAGAACACGTCGATGCCGGTCAGGAACAGGCCGGCCAGGGCGATCATCACGGTCAGCCCGGAGATCACGATGGCCCGCCCCGAGGTGCCGGCCGCGATCCGCAGCGCCTCGGTGGTGTCGTGTCCCGCGGCGCGTTCCTCACGCGTGCGGCGCAGGTAGAACAGTGAGTAGTCGATGCCGACCGCCATCCCGACCAGCAGCACGATCGAGGAGGTGGTGTTGCCGATCGGCAGCCAGCGACCGGGAATGGCCAGCAGCGAGATCGCCGAGATCACGGCGATGCCGGCTAGCAGCAACGGGATGCCGGCCGCGATCAGCGCGCCGAACACGACGAGCAGCAGGACCAGCGAGACCGGAATCGAGGTGACTTCGGCCTTACGGAAGTCCTGGCTGGTGATGCTGCCGGTGACCCGGTCCAGGCTGGCGTCGCCTGCCTCCTCGATGGTCAGCCCGGGGTGGCGGGCCGCGATGGCGGCGACCGCGTTCATGGCCGGGACGACCGCCTGGTCGTCCTGGCCCGGGTTGCCCGCCACGTTGAAGGTGACCAGCGCGGACCGGCCGCTGACCAGGCCACCGCGGGTGAGCGGCGAGGCGATGCCGGCCGCGGCGTCCGGCCGCGCCCGCAGCGCCGCGACCACCTGGCGGACCGCCTCGCGGACCTCCGGGTCCTGGCCGTAGGTCTGGCCCGCGGTGCGTCCCTGGACGAGCACGCTCTCGGCGGCCGGCTGCTGGACGACGGGCCGGTTCAGCACCCGCTCGGCCTGCCCCGCCTGCCCGGGGTCATAGCTGGTCACGTTGCCCGTGCCGATCCGCTGGCCGATCACCAGCGCCGCGATGACCAGCAGCAGCCAGCCGAAGACGGCGGTCTTGCGATGCCGAGCGGACCAGCCGGCCACTCGTTCCACGATGGGTGCCCGTGCGGGCCGCGTCGTTGTCATGGCACAAAGACTGGGGGAGCGCCCCATCCCGGAGCCATGGTGCGACCTGCCAGAACTGGGGTGGGGTTAACCTCACCCCAGTTCCGGGGGTCGCTGTGATAGGCAACCACCGGGCTCATGGCCTAGCGTCAGAGCCATGTTCCTCCTCCGTGACCTGGTGTCGCCGCGCACCTGGCTGGCCATGATTCATCACCTGGCCGGCCTGTTCACCGGGCTCGCGGCCGTCGTGGTCATCACCACCGGCCTCAGCCTGGGCTTCAGCCTGGTCGTGGTCGCCCTGGTTGGCCTGCCGGTCCTGGGCGTGACCCTGCGGATGGCCGACGGGCTGGCCTCCGTCGAGCGGGCCAGGTTCGGATTCCTGCTCGGGGTGCGGATCCCGGCCTGGCCCGCCGGAAGCCGCGCCGGGTACCGGTGGGGCGTGATCCCGCGCTGGCGGATGCTGACCGAACGGGCCACCTGGGGCGACATCGGCTACGGGCTGCTCCGGCTGCCGGTCAGCGCGGTCACCGCGACGGTCAGCATCGGCGTGTGGGCCGTCGCCCTGGTCATGCTGGCGCTGCCCTGGTACAACTCGTCCTTGCCCAGCGGCGGCGCCAGGTTCGGTGAGACGGTGCTGCGCGGCACCCCGACCATGGCGGTCTCGGCGGCCATCGGCCTGGCGCTGCTGCTGGCGGCGCCGCAGCTGACCCGCGGCCTGGCGGTCGCCGATGCGGCCATGTCCCGCTTCCTGCTCGGGCCGCCGAGCGACCTGGCCGCCCGGGTCAGCGAGCTCGAGCTCAGCCGCGAGCGGGTGGTGGACGCGGCCGAGGCGGAGCGGCGGCGGATCGAGCGTGACCTGCACGACGGCGCCCAGCAGCGGCTGGTCGCGCTGGCCATGGAGCTCGGCCGGGCCCAGGCGAAGTTCGCCGACGACGTTGACGGTGCCCGGGAGCTGGTCGACCAGGCGCACGCCCAGGCCAAGGAGGCCCTCCTCGAGCTGCGCAACCTGGTCCGCGGGGTGCATCCGCCGGTGCTGACTGACCGCGGTCTGGACGCCGCCCTGTCCGGCCTGGCCGCGCTGTGCCCGGTCCCGGTCGACGTGCACGTCGACGTGCCGGTCCGGCCGAAGTCCTCGGTGGAAGCGGTGGCCTACTTCATGGTGGCCGAGGCGCTCACCAACGTGGCCAAGCATTCCCGCGCCAGCCACGCCCGGGTGGTGGTCGAAGGCCGCGGTTACCCGGGCACGCTCACCGTCATGGTCAGCGACGACGGGATCGGCGGCGCGGACCCGGCCAGCCCCGGCCTGTCCGGGCTGGCCGACCGGGTGTCCGGGGTAGACGGGCGGCTGTCGGTGGAATCGCCGTCCGGCGGCCCGACGATCATCGCGGCGGAACTGCCATGCGGGTAGTGATCGCCGAGGATTCCGTCCTGCTGCGGGAGGGCCTGACCCGGCTGCTCACCGAGGCCGGCCACGAGGTCGCCGCGGCCGAGGGCGACGCGGAGCAGTTCCTGCGCGCGGTGGCCGCGCATCCTCCGGACGCGGTGGTGGTCGATGTCCGGATGCCGCCCACGTTCACCGACGAGGGGCTGCGGGCGGCGCTGGTGGTCCGGGACCGCTGGCCCGAAGTCGGCGTGCTTGTCCTGTCCCAGTGGGTCGAGGAGCGGTACGCCACCGAACTGATCTCCGGCCGGCCGCACGGCGTCGGTTACCTGCTCAAGGACCGGGTCGCAGACGTCGGTGAATTCCTCGACGCGCTGCACCGGGTGGCGGCGGGCGGCAGCGCGCTCGATCCCGAAGTCGTCGCGCAGCTGCTCGCCCGCAGCCGCCACCCGCTCGGCGAGCTGACCCCGCGCGAGCGGGAGGTGCTCGCGCTGATGGCCGAAGGCCGATCCAACTCCGCCATCGCCGGCGCCCTGGTCGTCGGCGGCGGCGCGGTGGAAAAACACATCAACAACATCTTCACCAAGCTCGGGCTGGCGCCCGGTGACCGCGACCACCGTCGCGTGCTCGCCGTCCTGCGCTACCTCGGCACGGGATGAACGGGGATACCGCCATGACCACTGCCCTTGTCGCTCCGGGTCGCCTGCGCATGACCCCGGCCCGGATCCTGACCCTGGTGATCGGCGTGCCGCTGGTCCTGGGCCTCATCGGCTGGACCGGCTTCGGCGTCATCGCCGACTTCGGCCAGGCGAGCTTCCCGGTCAGCAGTTACACCGTGCCGGTGGACCACGGCCAGCTGGTGGCCAACGTCGCCAGCGGCAACGTGACCGTGCGACCAGTCGCGGGGACCACCGCCCACCTGGCCGCCAACGTTCAGTACACCCTCATCCGCCCGGCTGTCACCGATAGCACCACGGCGAGCGGCACCACCATCGGCCTCAACTGCCACATGCAGATCGACAATTGCGCGCTGGACGCCACCCTCTCCGTTCCGTATAACACCGCGGTCACGCTGTCGAGTGGCGGCGGTGACATAGCGATCGCCGGCACCGGGGGCAACGTCAGCCTGTCGAGCGACGGCGGCAACGTGACGGTCTCCGGGGTGGGCGGCAACGCGTCGGTGTCGACCGGCGGCGGAGACCTGACCGCCAGCACGCTGGCGGGCCAGCTGAGGTTCGATACCGAAGGCGGCAACGTCAACGCCGACACCCTGACCGCGCCCTACCTCCAAGCTGAGTCGGGCGGCGGCGACGTCTCGCTGGTGTTCACCAAGCCGCCGGGCTACCTGGACATCACCAGCGACGGGGGGAACGTCAACGTGGTCCTCCCGCACGGCGCCACCACCTACCGCGTCGCTACCACCCCCGATGGCGGCAACGTCAGCGGCGGAGTGCCCACCAGCAGCTCCGCCAGCGACACGATCACGATTGAAAGCGGCGGCGGCGACATCAGCATCACCGAAGCGAGCTGAGTGCCGGTGCCATACCGTGCCGACCCCATCACAGTCCTGCCCATGGAACCCCGTGCTGCCTCACCAGCCCGCTCAGCCTCACCCGACCCACAACTCGCTCACCAGTACGACAACGAGGGCGATTATCGCGGAAGATCCGGCCTTAGTGGAAAAAAAGGTCAACTATCGGGTACCGGATCTTCCGCGGAAGCCGGATCTTCCACGAACTTCCAGGAGGCCGGCGCACCACGGCACGCTTGCGTACCAGGGCGCGCACCGGCATCGCCCCAGGGGACCGGACCACCACGCTGGAGCGGCCTACGTCATCGTGGCCATCCTGGCGGGGCTCGCCTACAGCCTCGTGGCCATGGTCAGCCGCCGCCGTCGCCTCTAGCCCCGGTCTCGTCCTGGATCAATGTCCTGACGCCTGGATGATGGCGTTCAGGGCCCGGATGTGCCCGTCCAATGCGGCCCGGCCCGCGCTGGTGGCCTGGTAGAGGGTGGTGCGCCGCTTACCCCGCCAGTGCTCCTCGGTACTGACGAAGCCCGCGTCGATGAGCACGCGGACGTGGGTGCCGAGGTTGCCGTCGGTCAGCATCAGCGTCTTGCGCAAGATGGTGAAGCTCATCGCGGCGCCGGGCGGCAGCGCGTGCAGCGCCACCTGAATCCGCAGCCGGGTGGGATCGCTCAGCACCGGGTCGAGCGGGCTGGCCAGCAGATCGGCCAGCTCGGAAAGCACCAGCTCGTGTTCGGTCAACTCCGCCACCGCATCCGCCACCCGCCGAGCGCCGCCATGCCCAGGCCGCCCGCGATCCCCACGATGAGCATCGCCAGCTGAGGAGCCGCGATCCGGGCGGCCGCCGCCACCGCCACGATGGCCAGGCCGACCATGGCCAGCGGCAGGTCCTGGACTCCTATTCCGTACAGCAGCATGCCCACCGCCCACACGCTGGCCAGGAAGACCGCCATGATGCGGGCGTTAGCCGGGGCCGCCACGACGACGAGCAAAGGCGAGGTGGCGAAGAGCACCAGCCAGAGCAACGAGAACCGGCGCTCGGTGTTCAGGCGCACCTCGCGGGGACGCACCAGCCAGGTGATCGCCCCGGCGACGGCGCACACCGCCGTGCCGAGGACGGCGCCGCTCACGCCCGGGACGAACTGGAACAAGCTCGCGCCTGCCGCCCAGGCCAGGCCCCAGGCCAGCAGCGGGCGCGCAAACGTGACGTCGCGTGCAAGCCGTCGTGAGCGCCGGGTGACGGGCGTTATCTCCTCGAGGATCCGCGCCGCGTCCGCAGACGTCGGCACGCGGAAATCCTCGCCGTGCGGGTTAATGGTCATTGCCCCCTGAAAGACGGCGCCGTCCTATACGGTACCGAGTTTTACCGCGGCGAGCTCAGGCGCAGCGAGCCGAGCAGGACGGTGACGTTCTGAGTCCCCAGGTTGCCCGGCACGGATACGTAGAACACAGCGGGGGTGCGGCCGGCCCCCCGATCGACGACCACCACGGCGGCGAGCTCGCTGTTCCAGGCCAGGCCCTCGCTCGCGGCCGCCGGGTAGTTCATCAAGAACCTGACCATCCAGCCCGGGTGCCCGCTGACCTGCATGGCCGAGCTGGCCTCGATCGTCCGGTCATGCTGCAGCCCGGTGTAGTACGCCGGGTCGAGCGCGCCGACCAGGCTCATCGCGGTGGGCTCGAGGTCCGCGGGGCCCGAATACTGGAACTGCTGCTGAAGCTGGCCCGAGCAGGCATTACCGTGCCAGTCGAAGGTGGCCCCGCCGATGGTGACCTGCCCGGCCACGGCGTGCTCGCCCGCGGTCCAGGCGAAGACCGGTGTGTTCAGGATGGACGGGCAGCCGTCCTGCCAGGGCGAGGAGAGCAACTGGTAGGAGAGCCCGGACGAGGAGTCGGTCACCTGCGGGCCGGTCACCGCGGCCGCCGGCGCCGCCTTCCCCTTCGGGGTAACCCGGTGCCGCCCTGATCCAGCGGCCGGCGATCTGCGGACGGGATGCGCGGAGGAAGACAGCGAGGCCACCGTCGGCGTCCTGGCGATGTCCCTGACGAACATGCCGATGGCCACAAGCACCACCGCCGTGACCACGGTCAGCAGCCAGAGCATCAGCCGCTGCGCACGCCGGCGCCTGCGGCGCGCGGCCGCGTTGTGCTCGCGGACGACCGAATCCCAGCCCGGCGAGGGCATCCCCATGCCGTCAGGTTAAGCGCCGCTACCCTGCGAAAGAAGGCCTGGCCGGACATGATTACCGCGTCGCTGACAAACGGGCAGGTTGTCGCGGTTTGTGGACCCCCGGGAGCCGGCCGGGCTAGACGGTAGCCGGAGCGGGCAGCGGGGCGGCTTCTTCGGCCCGGACAGCGGCCCGGCTGAACAGGGCCGTCACGCCGAACCCGAGAGCCAGCGCGATCAGCACGCCGAGGTTGGCGAAGGCCCAGGCTCCGGTCTTGCCGCCCAGGTGGAAGGGGCTGAGCAGGTAGCCCTGCCAGCTCAGCCAGCTGGCCGCGGTATTGGTGACCAGGCCCCAGCCCAGGCCGGTGGACACGATGACCACCAGCACGGGGAGCCACCTGACGTCGCCGTACCGGCCCGCCGAGGTGAACAGCTCGGGCTCGGCGTAGTCGCGCCGCCGCAGCGCGATGTCGGCCAGCATGACCCCGCACCAGGCCGCGATCGGCACGCCCAGGGTGATCAGGAAGCCCTGGAACTGACCCACGAAGTTATGCGCCACGAACACCACGTAGATGGTGCCGAGCGTCATCACCGTGCCGTCGATCAGGGCGGCCTGGTACCGGGGGATCCGCACGCCGAGGGTCAGCAGCGCCAGCCCGGAGGAGTAGATGTCGAGTACCGAGCCGCCGATCAGCCCGAGTACGGCCACGATGGCGAACGGCACCAGGAACCAGGTGGGCAGCAGGGTGGCCAGCGCCCCGATCGGGTCGGCGCTGATCGCCGAGTTCAGGCTGCTCGAGGAGCCCGCCAGCAGCAGCCCGAAGACCAGCAGGAAGACGGGGGCGATGGATGACGCGAACGTGGTCCAGCCGACGACCCCGCGGCCCGAGGCTCTCCGCGGCAGGTAGCGCGAGTAGTCCGCGGCGCAGTTCACCCAGCCCAGTCCGAAGCCGGTCATCATGAACACCAGCGCGCCGATGAGCTCCTGCTTCGTGCCGCCGTGGATGGCGGACACCGTGTGCCAGTGGATCTTGTCCGCGACCAGTCCGATGAACACCGCGGTGAAAACCCCGGTCACGATCGTGATCCAGGTCTGCATCCGCATGATCAGGTCGAAGCCCATCACCCCGCCGAAGATGGTCAGCGCCACCACGACGATCAGCGCCACGACCTTGGTCCCGTTGCCGCCGCCCCAGCCCAGCCGGTGGAAGACGGTGGCGGTGGCCAGCGTGGCCAGGATGACGAGCACGGTCTCCCAGCCGACGGTCAGCAGCCAGGAGATCGCCGTCGGGAGCTTGTTGCCGTTGACCCCGAAGGCGGCCCGGCTGAGCACCATCGTCGGGGCCGAGCCTCGCTTGCCCGCTACGGCGATGAACCCGCAGGCCAGGAAGGACAGCACGATCCCGACCACGCCGACGACGATGGCCTGCCAGAACGAGATGCCGAAGCCCAGCTCGAACGAGCCGTAGCTGAGGCCCAGGACCGAGATGTTCGCCGCGAACCACGGCCAGAACAGGTCACGCGGATGGCCCTTGCGATCAGCTTCGGCGATGACGTTGATGCCGTTCATCTCGACTTGGAGCGGTCGCAGCTCCGCGGTGCCTTGGGTCATTGCGAACCTCCCTCACTGATCCATGATGGCCTTGCGCTGCGCCCCGTCCACCGGTATGTGGGCGCCGTTGATGAAGCTGGCCAGCGGCGAGGCGAGGAAGGTCACCAGCGCCGCGACCTCCTCGGGCTCGCAGATCCGGCCGAACGGAATGGACTGGGTGGCCAGTTCGTGAGCGCGCTCCTGGGTGATGCCCTTGTCGCGGGCCAGCGCCTTCTCCAGCGTGTCCCACCGGTCGGTGTTCACCGGCCCCGGGTTGACGGTGTTGATGCGTACCCCGTAGCGCCCGTACTGTTCGGCGACCGAGGAGGCGAAGTTGATGTCGGCGGCGTTGGCCACCCCGGCCGTCATCTCCCAGTAACTGGGCTTGAGCCCGTCGTTGCCGACGACGAGCACGATCGCGCCCTCGCCGCGCTGCCGCATGTGCGGGATGACCGCACGCACCGAGCGCACGTACCCCATGAACTTCAGGTTCAGGCTGGACATCCACTGCTCTTCGGTCAGGTCCTCGAGCAGGCCGCCGGGCGAGCTGCCCGCGCAGGTGACCAGGATGTCGATCTGGCCGAACCGCTCCAGGGTGGCATCCACGCAGCGCTGCACGTCGGCGGTCACGTTCATGTCCCCGGCGAGCGGCAGCACCGCCCGGCCGGTCTCGGCGGCGATCTTCTCCGCGGCGGCTTCCAGCGGTCCGGCGTTCCGGGCCGTGATGACCACGTCGCTGCCCTCGCGGGCGAGGAACTCGGCCACGCACCGGCCGATGCCCTTGCTGGCGCCGGTGACGAAGGCGACCTTGCCGTCCAGCCGCAGATCCATGGCCATCCCTTCCGTCTCCCTACAGCGTCACGCCCGGCCGGCATGTTCCTGTCCTGAGCGTGAGCTGGATGGTATACCAAATATCAATGGGAAAGAAAGGTCTAGTTTGCTGCCGGTTGCGGCCCTACGGGACGTGAGCTTGGCTGGTGGCTTTACGCGATATAGCGTTAACTCGCCGGTGCGGACCGGCACGTAACGCGGAGTCGTCAGCGAGACGGGGAGGGGATGTGTCGGCAGGCTCCTGGCCGGCCGGTGAGGCTTCCGGACCCGGCTCGTGGCCCGGGATGAGGGCCTCTGATGCGGACCGGGACCGGGTCCTGGAGGTACTGCGGGCCGCTGCGGGGGACGGCCGGCTGACCGCCGACGAGCTCGATGAGCGCGTGGAAGCCGCCTTGTCCTCGCGCACGCTTGGTGAGCTGGCCTTGCTCACCGCCGACCTGGTGGCTCCCCCGGGCCTGCCGGGCGCGGCCATGGCGCAGGCCGCCGCGAGCCGGATTTACCAGCGCGGAGGTTCGGTCCGGCGCACCGGCCGCTGGGTAGTTCCGCGGCAGCTTGAGCTGCGGCCGTCGTGGTGTGACGTGTGGCTTGACTTCACCCGCGCGGTGATCACGCATGACACGCTGCGTATTGACCTGAACATGCGTGGCGGATCCCTGGTCCTGCTGGCCGGGCCGGGCCTGGTCGTGGACGCTGATTTCCTGCGGGTGCGCTACGCCGACATCAAGATCCGCCCGAGCGCCGAGCCCGACGTGCCGGTCATTCTTCGCGTGCAGCTGGTCGGCCGCATGCGTTACGGGTGGATCGAGCAAAGGTAGGCCTGCTACCTTGACGACCAGATCGAACGTTTCCTGCGGATAGGGAAGCTCCTCGGCCAAGGACCGGCACCCTTGCTTAGCCACCAGAATCTGGCCGGCGCGGCGGCGATACAGCATTGCCGGTGGCTGGCGAGCGGGGGTCAGTCCGGTGTGGTGAGCTGGTCAAGCGCTGTTACCGACGCCCTGGAGAGGCGGAGGCTTCCTGCCGCGATGTTCTCGGCCAGATGGGCGGGGTCGGAGGTTCCGGGGATGAGCAGCGTGTTGTCGTAGTGCGCCAGCAGCCAGGCGAGCGCCACCTGGGCCGGCGTCGCGCCAAGTTCCTTGGCGATGGAGACGACGGTGGGGTTGTCGGTTGCCTTGGGCCGGTTGGGAAACCCTGAGCCGAGAGGAAAGAACGGGACCCAGGCGATGCCGTGTTCGCGGCACAGCTCAAGGACGGGCTCGGCGGAGCGGTCGAGGATGCTGTAGAGGTTCTGTACGCATGCGATACCGGCGGGCAGCGCCTGGCGGAGCTGGTTAGCGGAGACGTTGCTGAGCCCGATGGCGCCGATCTTTCCAGCGTCTCGCAGCGCGGTCAGTTCAGCGAGCTGGCTATTCAGGTCGACCCTCTGGTCGCCCTCGGCGATCAGGCCGGGCTGAGCGTCGAGGCGTCGCAGGTTGACCACGCCCACGTGCCCAGCGCCGAGCGTGGCGAGGTTGGCCTCGATCTGGGCGCGCAGTTGCTCCGGCCGTTGGGCGGGGACGAGTTTGCCGTCGGCCTCCCTGTCGGCCCCGACCTTGCTGACCAGGACCAGGTCGTCGGGGTAGGGTGCCAGCGCGTCGTGGATGAAGGTGTTGCACGGGCCGTAGAAGTGGGCGGTGTCGATGTGGTTGATGCCTTCACGGACCGCCAGGCGGAGGATGGCAAGCGCCGTATCCGGCCCCACGGCCCGCTGCTCCAGCTGCATCGCCCCGAAGCCGATCCGGGCCACGGTGCGCCCCGCTAGCTGCGCGGTGCCGCCCGGAGCGGACGTGGGGGTATTCGTTCTCTGGCCGTCTGCCGTCATCGTGATCCTCCGGTTGTGGCATAGTTATCAGGAATCGGAGGATCCTCCGGCTAGATCAGTGTAACAGCTAATCGGAGGATCCTCCGTATCATGCCGGGACAGAGCCAGCCCAGACGCTTGCGCGTGGATGCCGAGCGCAACCGCGCCCGGCTGCTTGACGCAGCACGGGCCGCGTTCGCATCCGGGCAAGCCTCGGTGACACTGGAGCAAGTCGCACGGGACGCAGACGTCGGGATCGGCACGCTCTACCGCCACTTCCCCACCCGCGAGGCCCTGGTCGAAGCGCTCTACCGCCAGGAGCTAGCCGACCTGTGCGCGAGCGCAGGCGACCTGCTCGAAACACACGCCCCCGAGCGTGCCTTGCGCGCCTGGATGGACCGCTTCGCGGACTACGTCAGGGCCAAACGGGAGATGGCAGACGCCCTCCGAGCCGTGTTTGCCTCTGGCAGCGTGACCGTGTCCCACGCACGCGAGCAGCTCACCGCCGCGGTGCAAACGACCCTCGATGCCGGAATCGCCGCCGGAACACTGCGCGATGACGTCCGCGCTGAGGACATCGTCGCCACGATCGTCGGCATGTTCACCGCCACCTCACTAGCCGGCGGACACGAGCAACTGGAACGCATGCTCGATCTGCTGATGGACGCAGTCCGGCGCCCGGGCCAATGAGCCAGGCCACCAGCAGGCCAGTACGAACGACCGAGACCGGCGGACGACGGGTTCAGCCCAGCGCGCTGCGGACGATCTTGCCGAGCTGGTTGCGGGGCAGAGCCTTTACCTGGAATACCCGCTTGGGGCACTTGTACCCGGCCAGCACCGTGTGCGCGTGGGCGATCAGCGCGGCCTCGTCGAGCCTGTGTCCTTCTCGCAGCACCACCCAGGCGGTCACCCGCTCGCCCCACCGATCATCCGGAACGCCCGCCACGGCCACCTCCGCCACCGACGGGTGGTCCTCGAGCGCGATCTCCACCTCGCGCGGATACACGTTCAGGCCGCCCGTGATGATCATTTCCTTGGTCCGGCCGCGGATCACCAGATGCCCGGTGGCCGGGTCCACGGCCCCGATGTCGCCGGTGCGGAACCAGCCGTCCGCGGTAAAGGCGGTCTCGGTGGCCGCCGGGTCGTTCCAGTAGCCGTCGAAGACCTGCGGGCCGCGGAGCTGGATCTCGCCGTCCTGACCAGGAGCACTCTGATGGACGTCACCCGAAGCCAGGATCCTGGCCAGTACCCCGGGCAATGGCACGCCGACCGTGTCGCCGCGAGGATCACCGGCCGGGTTGGAGACGTTGAGCCCGCTCTCGGTCGTGCCGTACCTGACCAGCGGCAGCCGCCCGAGCACGGCCGGCAGCCGTTCGGCCAGCGCCGGGCTCAGCGGTGCCGAGCCGCAGACGGCCAGGCGCAGATCCCGCAGCCCGCCGGCCAGCGGGGCCGGTGCTCCCAGCAGGGCCTGGTAAATGGTGGGTACCGCGAAAAGCACGCTGCCCCGGGTGTCACCTACCGTCTGCGCCAAGTCGGCCGGGGTGAACTTCGACCGGACGTGCACTGTGCCGCCGGCGATCAGCGCAGCGTGCACTCCGCCGAGGCCGTGCTGGTGGTATAGCGGCAGGGCGTGCACGAGCACGTCATCGGCGTGCCACTGCCAGGCCGCCATCGCCGAGCGGATCGAGACCCCCAGCTGGCGGTGGGTCAGCGGCACTCCCTTGGGCCTGCCGGTCGTGCCCGAGGTGTACGCGAGCAGGGCCATGTCGTGCGGCCGGGCCACGATCCCGATAGCTCGTCCGGTCCCGCCGGGCAGCTCCCGGACGTCCACCGTCACCGGCGGCGTGGCCCCAGCGGCCCCAGCGGCTCCCCGGCCGGCGGCCCCCAGCCCGCCCAGCAGCCGTGCGGGCTCGCGGTCGGCGAAGGCCAGCACCGCGCCGGAGTCGGCGACCAGGTGCCTGAGCTCGGCCGCGGTGTACCCCGGGTTAGCGAGCACCACGACGGCGCCGGCCCGGAGCGCGCCCAGGTAGCAGCGCACGAAGCCGACGCTCGCGCCGGCCGCAATCAGGACCCGGTCGCCGGGACGCACCCGTGTCGCCAGCCAGGCCGCCACCCGGCAGGCCGCATCATCAAGCTCGGCGTGGGTAACCGGCTCGCCGTCTACGGTGACCGCGACCCGGTCCGGGACCCGATCCGCGGCCGCGGCCGCCAGCGCAGGGATCGTCTCGTCGCCGAGGGCCGAGACATAGGCCCGTACGTCGGCCACGCCCGGCAGGTGGGTCCGCCAGCCCGCCAGGCTCCACGTTTCGTAACCGCGCTTCATGGCTCGGGGAAGGCGGTCGGGATCGCCCCGGTCACGCGGTCCCAGGCTGACCGGTTAGCCGAACGTTCGGCCTGCATGCGGCCGAGCAGCCCCTCGGCCGCCATCACCGCCTTAACCCCAAAGACCCCAGAGACCCCAGAGACCCCGGCGCCCGCTCCCCGCCGCGCGAGATCGGCAGCGATTTCCTCGGCCACCACGTTCGGTTCGTCGCAGACGCGGTTGACGAGCCCGAGGGCCAGCGCCTCGGCCGCCTCCACCCAGCGGCCGGTCAGCACCAGGTCCATGGCCACGCCGCGGCCAACCAGGTCGGGCAGCAGCCAGGCGCCCACCGCGAGGTTCAGGCCGGGCGGTCCGGTCCAGCGGAGCCTGGCCGCCGGGCCCGCAATCCGCAGGTCAGACGCGGCCGCTAGCTGTGCGCCGCCGCCGACCGCCGCCCCGGCCAGCACGGCGATCACCGGTCCGGGCCTGGTGATGATGATCTCGCAGCAGTCGTAGATCAGGTCCGAGACGCTGGCGCGTTCGGCATCGGAAATGGTCAGGTCCGCTCCGGCGCAGAACACCCGCGGATCGGCGCTCCCGAGCAGGACCGGCACCGACGGTTCGGCGGCGAGCGCGTCTCGGACGGCGAGGGTCAGGCTCACATCGAGGGCGTTACGCCGCTCGGGGCGGGAAAGACGCAGCCAGCGACAGCCGGCCGGCCCGTTCTCGACGATCAGATGAGGATGCGGCATGCTCAGGCTCCATGGTGCTCGGGTGCCGTCTCCGGCGCTGGCCGCGTGCCGCTGGCCGGGGGCTCCCGAAACGTCTGAAATATGGTATACCAAATGGACCGGACCCGGAGATGACCCGGAGTGCCGAACGGACCCGAGGAGCCAGGTGAAGCCAGCGCCGTTCGTCTATCACCGCGCGCATAGCGTCGCGGAGGCGGTCGGGCTGCTCGCCGAACTGGGCGACGAGGCGAAAATCCTGGCCGGAGGCCTGAGCCTGGTCCCGATGATGAACTTCCGGCTGGCCCGGCCGGCCGCGCTGGTCGACGTGACCAGGATCGAAGGCCTGAACTACCTGCGGGCGGATCCGGCCGGCCAGGACGGCCTGCGCATCGGCGCGCTGACCACCCACCGCGCCGTCGAGACCACCCGCGATCCCGCCGTCCGGGCCGGGTTCGGCGTGCTGCCTCGTGCGGCCCGCTGGATCGGGCACTATCCGATCCGCAGCCGGGGCACGTTCGGCGGCAGCATCGCGCACGCCGACCCGGCGTCGGAGTGGTGCCTGCTCGCCGTGCTGCTCGGCGCGCAGGTGGTCCTCACCGGGCCGCAGCGCCAGCGGACCGTCCCGGCCGCCGAGTTCTTCCAGGGGTACTACAGCACCGCGGCCAGCCCCGACGAGATGATCACCGAGCTGTGGTTTCCCCGGGCCGAGCCGCGGGCGGTGCTCACCGAGTTCGCCCAGCGGCAGGGAGACTTCGCGATCGTGGCCGCCGCGGTGTCCGCGGACATCCAGGACGGGGTGTGCCGGTCAGCACGCGTGGTCCTCGGCGGCGTCGGCCCGCTGCCGGTCGAGGTGAACGCGGACGCGCTGGCCGGCCAGCCCGCGACCGGTGACACCTGGCGGGCCATGGGCGAGTACGCCGCGAGCCAGGTCGACCCGCCGGAGGACACCCACGGCAGCGGCGAGTACCGGCGCCGGCTGACCGTCACCCTCGTCGAGCGCGCGCTCGCCGAAGCGGCCAAGCTCCCCGATCCGGCCCAGCTCCCCGATCCGGCCCAGCCGTGAGCACGGCAGCTTCCTACGACGGCCGCTGGGTCGGTGCCGCGGTCCCGCGGAAGGAGGACCGCCGGATGCTGCTCGGCCGGGGCCGGTTCGTGGCTGACCTCACCCGGCCCGGCCTGCTGCACGCCGCGTTCGTCCGGAGCCCTCATGCGCACGCGCGGATGGAACGCATCGACGTAGACACCGCCCGCAAAGCCCCCGGCGTGGTCGCCGTCCTCACCGCGGCCAGCCTCGGCCACCCCTACCTGCTCGCCCTGCTGGAACGGGATGAGTTCGTGCCCACCCGCATGCCCATCCTGGCCGGGGATAAGGTCCGTTTCGTCGGCGAGCCGGTCGCGGTCGTCGTCGCGGACGACGCCTACCGGGCCGAAGACGCGACCGAACTGGTCGAGGTGGACTGGGACCCGGAGCCGGCGGTGGCCAGCATCGAGGCCGCGACCGCGAGCGGCGCGCCGAGGCTGCACGAACAAGCCGCCGGGAACCGCCTGGTGGACCTGCTGATGTTCGACGATGACCGGCTCCCGGACATCTTCGCGCAGGCCGCGGCCACCCTCACCGCCACCTTCCGCAGCGCCAGGGTGGCCGCCCTGCCACTGGAGGGACGCGCCTGCCTGGCCGAATGGGATGACCGCGACGACCAGCTGGTCATGCACGTATCCACCCAGGTCCCGCACCAGGTCAGGTCCGGTGTCGCGCAGGCCCTCGGCCTGCCGGAGCGTGCCATCCGGGTCATCGCCCCGGACGTCGGCGGCGGGTTCGGACTCAAGTGCGTGGTCGGCCGGGAAGAGGTGGCCGTGGCGGCGGCCGCGCTGCGGCTGCGGCGGCCGGTGCGCTGGATCGAGGACCGGCAGGAGAACCTGACCGCCGCGTTCCACGGGCACGAGCAGCGGTATGAGGTGCGGGCTGCGTTCGGCCCGGACGGCACGATCCTGGCCCTGGACGCGGAGATCGACTGCGACACCGGGGCGTACTCCGCGTTCCCGTTCACCTGCGCGGTCGAGCCGCTGATGGCCTCGACCGAGCTGCCGGGCGTCTACAAGGTGCCCGCCTACCGCGCCCGCGGCCGGGCCATCGCCACCAACAAGGCGCCCGCCGCGCCCTACCGCGGGGTGTCCCGGCCGCAGATCGTCCTGGTCATGGAGCGGCTGATGGAAAAGGCCGCCGAGGCGCTCGGGCTCGACCCGCTGAACGTACGCCGGGCCAACCTGATCAGTGCAGGCGAGTTCCCCTACACCGGGGTCAACCAGATCACCTACGACGAGGGCAGCTACCGCGAGTCGCTGGACCTGGCGGAAAAATACGTCACCGAGCAGGCCTGGCCAGCCGAACGCGACCGGCTCCGCGCCGCCGGGCACCGAGCCGGCATCGGCTACGCCTGCTTTTCCGAACGCACCGCCTACGGCACCCCCACCATGTCGCAGCGCCGGATGCGGATGACTCCCGGCTACGACACGGCCATGGTCCGGATGGACCCGACCGGCGAGGTCATCGTCACGACCGGGACCTGCGGGCACGGCCAGGGGCACGAGACCACGTTCGCGCAGATCGTCGCCGACCGTCTCGGCGTGCACCCGGACCAGGTCCGGCTGCGCCAGGGGGACACGGACCTGGCCTCCTACGGCTGGGGCACCTGGGGCAGCCGCTCGGTGGTCATCGGCGGCGGCGCGGCCGGACGGGCCGCGGACATCGTGGCCAGCCAGCTGCGCCAGGTGGCCGCCTTCTTGCTCGAGGCCAGCCCGGCGGACGTGGAGCTGGCCGAGGGCACGGCGCGCATCCGCGGGGATGCCAGCGCCGCTGTTCCCATCGCGGAGCTGGCGCGGCTGGTGCACTTCCAGGCGCGCCGGCTGACCGAAGACCTGCGGTACGGGCTGGAAGCCCGGGCCACGTTCGACCCGCCGGGCACCTTCTCCAACGCCTGTCACGCGGCCATGGTGGTGATCGATCCGGGTACCGGCGCGATCCGCCTGCACAGGTACCTGGTGGTCGAGGACTGCGGCGTCGTCATCAACCCGATGGTGGTGGACGGGCAGGTGCGCGGCGGGGTGACCCAGGGGGTGGCGGCCGCCCTGCTCGAGCGCGTCTGCTTCGACCCCGAGGGCCAGCCGGTCAGCGCCACGCTGATGGACTACCTGGCGCCGACCGCAGCGGAGATGTGCGCCGTGGACATCGTCCACCTGCAGACGCCGTCCGGTTTCGGCGAAACGGGCGCCAAGGGGATGGGGGAGGGCGGCACGATCGGCGCCCCCGCGGCGGTGCTCGGCGCCATCAACGACGCGCTGTCCGACACCGAGGTGCGCTTCGATCACATCCCGGTGCTGCCGCACGACATCAGCGCCGCGCTCAGCCGACAGGACGCCCCGTGACTGACATGCACGCGATCACGCTCAAGGTCAACGGCCGCGACCACGACCTGGTCATCGAGGCTCGCCGGACGCTGGCCGACATGCTCCGCCACGACCTCGGCTACACCGGCACGCACCTGGGCTGCGAGCACGGCATCTGCGGCGCGTGCACGGTGATCCTGGACGACGCCCCGGTCCGGGCCTGCCTGGTCTTCGGCGTCCAGGCCGACGGGGCCGAGGTCCGCACCGTGGAAGGTCTCGCCCGCGGTGAACAGCTGACGGACCTGCAGCAGTCGTTCAGCGATCATCACGCGCTGCAGTGCGGGTTCTGCACGCCCGGCTTCCTCATGCTCGCCGAGGCCTTCCTCGCCGAAGGCGAATACGACGAGCTGACCGAGGAACAGGCCCGCGAGCTCATCGCCTCCAACCTGTGCCGCTGCACCGGCTACCAGGGTCTCATCGAGGCCGTCCTGGCCACCGCCCACGCCCGCGGCGCCCGCGCCCCCGGCGAACCGGGAGAGACCTCGTGACCGCTATCGGCGCCCGGCTGCCGCGCCACGAGGATCCCCGGCTGCTCCGCGGTCGCGGCCGGTTCGGCGACGACATCAGCGTCCCCGGGCAGCTGTGGGCCAGGATCGTCCGTTCCCCGTCCGCGCACGGCCGGGTCCGCGAGCTCGACGTCACCGCGGCCGCGAATGCCCCGGGCATCACGGCGATCGTCACCGCGAAAGACCTGCCCGCGGGCCTCGTCATCCCCGTCCGCCTGGCGGTGGGCAGCGAGGATCTCAGCGCCTACCTGCAGCCGGTGCTCGCCGCGGACGTGGTCCGTTACGTCGGCGAGCCGCTCGCCGTGGTGGTCGGCGGCGACCCGTACGCGTGCGAGGACGCCGCCGAGCTGGTCGACGTCGACATCGAAGAGCTGCCCGCGGTGCTCGACGCGGGCGCCGTCCGCGACGACGGCGAGAACGTCGCCGCGGAGCTTACCCTCGGCTTCGGCGACACCGACGCCGCGTTCGGTCAGGCCCGCCACGTGGTCAGCATCGAGCTCGCGATCGGCCGGCACACCGGCGTGCCACTGGAGCCCCGCTGCCTGCTGGCCGTGCCTGAACCCGGAGAACCCGGCGACCCGGACGGGAGCGGACTCGACATCTACGGCATGACCAAGGTGCCGGTGTTCAACCGCGACCTGCTGGCGGGCATGCTCGGCCTGGACGAGGCGCTCATCCACGTGCACGCTGTCGACGCGGGCGGCGGTTTCGGCATCAGGGGCGAGTTCTATCCCGAGGACTTCCTCATCCCCTGGCTGGCGGTCCGGCTGGGCCGCCCGGTCAAGTGGGCGGAGGACCGGGCCGAGCACCTGGTGGCGGCGAACCATTCCCGTCAGCAGCACCACCGCATCGCCGCCGCCTTCGACGACGAGGGCCGGATCACCGGCCTGCGGGACGACATCGTGCACGACAACGGCGCTTACTGCCGCACCCACGGCGTCGCGGTCCCCGAACTAACGGTGGCGATGCTGCCTGGTCCCTACCGGATCCCCGCGTACCGGGGGCGGGTGCGGGTGGTGCTCACCAACAAGACGCCGTGCGGCACCTACCGGGCGCCGGGCCGGTTCGAGGGCACCTCGGCCCGCGAGCACCTGCTCGACGTGGCCGCCACCCAGCTCGGCCTGGACCCCGTGGTGCTGCGCGAACGTAATCTGCTGAGCAAAGACGAGATGCCGCACCACCGCCACATCCAGACCCTCGGCACTGACCTGGTGCTGGATACCGGCGACTACCCGGCGCTGCTCGCCGCCGCGGTCAAGGAGGCCGAGCGCCTCGGCTACTACGAACGAGCCACCGGGCCGGACCATAAGCCGCGCGGTTTCGGCCTGGCCATGTTCGTGGAGAAGAGCGGCCTGGGGCCGCAGGAAACCGCCGACGTGACCGTGACCAAGTCCGGCGCGGTGCACGTGTTTTCCGGCGGGACCTCGCTGGGCCAGGGTATCCAGACCGTGCTCGCGCAGATCGCCGCGGACGCGCTCGGCGTCGATCCGCGCGTCGTGCGGGTGGTGGCGGGGGACACGGTGGCCCAGCCGTTCGGCGCCGGGTCCTGGGCGTCGCGGTCGACCGTGGTGGGCGGCAGCGCGGTGCATCAGGCCGCGACGGCGGTGCGGGAGCGGGCGGTGCAGCTGGCCGCGCGGATGCTTGAGGCCGCCGAGGAGGACCTGGAGGTCCGCGACGGGTCCATCGCCGTCCGCGGCGACGCCGACGCGAAGCTCACGCTGGC
>OCZT010001458.1_pt1 | contig 24505 bp, 13 predicted proteins | sample 1539031 | NCBI WGS metagenome assembly OCZT01 (sample SAMEA3539308, study PRJEB22396) | soil metagenome | biome: tundra; feature: field; material: soil | place: USA | collected 2010-05 | depth 0.15 m | reverse complement strand
TCAGACTGGGAATCTGCATTACGGCCTAAGCCGTAACGATTCAGCACAACCACAGCTTTCAGCATTTCAGCATTTCAGCTTTTGCCAGAGTGTGGCTTTGGGCGGCTTGCCCCGGCTGTTCAAGGTTCGAGGTTCAGAGTTCAGGGTTCAAGGTTCCGTGTCCAATAAGCTTACCAAGACGCTTTGGGGAGGCTTCAGGGTAGCCTCGGGGTAGCCTCGGGGTAGCCTCAGGGTAGCCTCAGGGTATACTGAGGGTGGCTTCCGGGTGCCTACCGGTTGGCTACCAGTGAGCCTGAGGGTGGCCTCAGGGTGGCTTGGGGCAGCCGTACCCGGCTTTTCAACGTTCGAAGTTCGAGGTTCAAGGTTCGGCGTTGGGTGTTCGATGTTGGATGTTGGATGTTTTTCTGCTGCCATTAGCGGTTATCAGCGTTGATTAGCGGCCTTCTTTCTGAATAGTTCCGGCTGAAACTTTCTTGGCTTCCCAATCCGGAAACCACGCGAGCGTGGCGCCGGTGTAATGGTGCGTGAGGGCGGTGACCTGGCCTTGGTCGTTCTTGGTGAACCGGAATTGGGCGCCGGTGAGCTTCTCGAAGAACTTCGTTTCGGATTCGGGAAAGATGGGGAAGGCACCAAGCAGGACGCGGTCGCCGCCGGGGTGCTGAGCGCGCCCCAGCAATTGAGCGCCTTCGCGCCAAACCGTCACCTTCAGCCCCTTCGGAAACGCGGCGCCGGGGGCGACTTCATAGCGGCCGACACAGGCGTCCAGGACGTTGGTGTCGAGGTTGGCGATGACGGGCGGTTTCACGGGTTCGGGAGCCTTGGGCGGCACGTCGGAGATTTTGTCATAGGTGAAGGTCTGTCCCCGGTAGTGCAGGATCAGGCTAGTGACCTTGCCCCGCGCATCGCCGGCAAAAGTCATGGGCACGCCGCTGAGCCGTTCAAAGCAGCGGTTTTCGGATTCCGGCAACAATTCGACCGGGACCGGCGGGAACAAGACATCAATCGGGTGGAAGGGTTGCCCCCAGGTCTTAGCGTTCGGCCAATCCTCGATCGCGCACCAGTCCGAGCCTGTAGTCTCGGCGAAGAGCCGGTCCCCTTCGCAACGGATACCGATGCCGGGGTGCAGACGGGCGCAAAAGATGCGGCTGGCCAGCAGAGGCAGGAACGGGGCCGAAACCATGCCGGCCAGCACCACTCAGCACAGGATGAACAGTCGCTTGCGGGTGTGGCCGACGCGCCAGAGCAGCAGGGCCAACGCCGCCAGGCCGAGTCCCGCCGGAAGCAGCGTGGCCGTGTGGGGCGCATCGAACACATAGTGCCGCAGCGCAAAGCGGCCCAGCGCATTACCCGGTGAGCGCTGGTAGCGTCCGGCGTATGAGGCGCAAAGGCGGCGGCTGACTTTGGCCGGTTGGGGACGCCGGTCCGATTGCCATTCGCTCTCGAGCAACAGAATACCAAGTTGGCGCCGGGGCTCGTATGCGTTAGCCAGGACCACCACACCACGCCGGCGCGCCTTGTCGAACCCGAGGTAACAACCATTGGCAAACCAGCCTCCGCCGGCGTTGAGCAGTCCGGGTCGCGGCGGCGAAAACGCGAAGTTGGCGATGGTTCTCTCCCAGAGCGGCCGCAGACGGGACGAGGCGGGGACGGAGGCCGATAGGAACTTGAGCAGGTCATTGGCGGTCGAGTAAACCCCGGCCAGGAGAATGAAGTCTCCCTCCTGCCATCTCGGCATGGCGTAACCTAACTTGCTGTGTTCGGGTGCCAAACGGGATTCCTGCTCGGGTGTCAGCGTGAGCCCCGTGTCGTTCATGTTCCACGGCCGCAGCACGCGAGAGCGCAGGAGCGATTCGTAGTCCATCCCGGCTTTCAGGGCCAGGGCTTGATTCAACACCCCGCGATCCACGCCGCCATGCAAATGCGTCGTCCCCGGCTCGGAGGTTAGACGGCAATCGGACAGGAGCGCAAAAAACTTCTCCGTGGTGAATCCCTCGAAGGGATTATCGGCGCGTTTGGGGTCGATAGCGTCACCGAGCGAGGGACGGAGCCCGGAGGTTTCCTTGGCCACCTGGCGCACGGTGATCTGCTTGCCGTGGTAGGTCGGCAGCTTGATCGACGCGGGCAGGTACTTGGCCACGGGCTCATCCGGTCGCACCGCCCCGCGCTCGACCATGTCTTCCAGCAGCATGCAGAAGAAGGTGTAGCTGGAGGATTGGATGCTGAACACCGTGTCGCCATCGGCTTGCCGGTCCGTGCCGTTATCCAAATCGCCGCAACTGATCACGCTAGACCCATGCTCGTCCACAATGCCGACCACCATGCAGCCCTGGGGCAACTGGGCATGCACATAACGCTGCAGGTACCCGGCGATGGCATTGGTCAAATCCTCCGCCGCGACTGCAAATGGCATACAGCGGAGAAGCAAGGCAACGCAGATGATTCGGATGATTCTTCGGTTGTTCGTGTTCTGAGACAAAATCACACGGGTCGTATGCCAGTTTGACAGGGTTGATGGCGATTGGTCACGCTCAACAGGTGAACGGGCGATGACCGAGAAAACAGATCAGGGTGCCTACCGGTTGGCCACCAGATGGCCTGAGGGTGGCCTGAGGGTGGCTTTGGTGGAGCGTGAAGATTCATCATTCATCATTCAACCTTCTGCATTCCCTGGGTCAGGGTGGCCTCGGGGTGGCCGTAACCCGCCTGGGTCCTTCTTCGCCTCCGTTGACACCCAGCCTGCGCGCGGAAACCGCGGTTTGCAGGGAATTGATCCTGGTTTCCGGCTCCCGCCGACCAACATTTGTGGCCACTTCCTGAGAAAAGCTCCATTTTGTTGGGCTTTATTTAAGCGCCATTCCGGTTTGACCCTTTTGAGTCGGCGAACTATTCGTCTTTCGCGAGATGATTGAGGGCACTTTGAAATCGCTGGAGGAATGACCGCGGCAAGAACTTGGCAGGATCGTCACCGTGCAGGCTAATTATGCGGTCACCAAATGATCGAACGGCGATGCCTGTTGCGCCAAATGCGTTGTACCAATCCCTTGGGCCCAAGAACTCCCCGAGCTCCTCCGTGCCTTGGGGTGTGCGCCGGCGATAGAGGCGTGTAGCAAAGGCGGTCCCATGGACGTATTGAGACAGGCGCATGTAGTTCGCGTAGTAAATGGGAGTGTCTAGAGAGCGGAGCATTTGTTCGAGGTTTGGCGCTCGGTCGTGCTTTGTTGCAGCTGGGGGCAAGCCCCCTTTGATGCCTAATCTTCGTTGTTTGAGTGCATCTGCCAATGCTGGAAGATTTCCAGGATCGCTACCCAGTTCGGAAAGACGCTTTGCCAGGCGCCTGGCATGGTCCTCCTCGCTTTCCAAGTGTGCAAGCCACCTACCTTCGCGTTCTTCCGCGGTTGTCGGCTGGAGCATCCAAAGGCCACGAACCGCTACTTCGAAGCACGTTCTGGCCGCCGAAATAGCGCCTGGGAACATTCCAAGGTCGATTTGGGCCAGGTAGCACACCGTTTCAGCATTTCGAATGATCAGCAACAGCAGCGCGTGAGCTTCCGCTTCCGCAAAGCGCTTACATATGCGCTTTTCCGGCGCGTACCCTTCAAGAACGCGGTCACAGAGTTCGCCCGTCAGATTAGTGACAAGTTCAATTGCCTTTGTGGGCGCCACCACAGGATTCTCTGTAAGGCAAAAGTCGTTTGGCATCGGAGTGGTCCTAATAAAGCATGGTGTTCGCGGCGTGCGCCGATGCCGAGTGTCAGGGGCGGGTTTCGGGCGGCCGATCCTTGTGGGGAACGATGTTGACGCGTATCCAAGGTTTGTATTCCTCGCCCACTAGGTAACCTTGGAATTGTGGGAGGCTACCGAGTGTCTCGATCAGTCTCTGGGCTTGCGCGCCTGATGAGGCGCTGCAGAGAACGCGGGCCACGGCTTTGCGCATGTCGGGGCTCTTGTTGTGCAGGAAGATCTGCGTGCGGAGGTTGCCGACAAGGTTTTCGGGCAGGTCGTCGGGAAACTGGCTGCCGATCAGGAGGCTAACGCCGAAGGCGCGCCCTTCGCGGGCCAGTTCGGTAAGACGCTCGCTCTTGGCGACGCGCCAAGCTTCGTCGAGCACCAGAGCGCGTTTGAGAATGCGGGGTTGGTCGCCCCGCTTGAGGACGGCGTGCAGTTTGACGATCAGGATCTCTGCGAGGATGCGCATGAGATTGTCGTTGGCGCTGTCGTTAAGCGTTAGGACTACGCCTTGCTGGAGTAGTTGCTCAAATGAGAACTTGGGCGGATGAGCTGGGAAGAGTCCGAGGTCGGAGAACTTCTGGAGGCGAAACATGGCGGTCTTTGCAGGGGCGTCGTTCATGTCTGCCATCTCGGCCAGAATCTCGTCGAAGACTGGTTCTTCTCGAACGCTGTCGGCCTGAATCCGCTGGCGTGGTTCGATGCCATGCTTTTCGTAGGCCCGCTTCTGTGCCTCGACCAGCCGGTTCTGCTGCTGCTCTTTCAGGCCTTCTACGCGGGCGATGATTGCGGCGAGTTCGTGGCATTGGCGTATTGGCTGGGCTTCACCGTTTTCGTCGCCCATGAGGCTGAGGGGGTTAAAGGGTAGTCCGTTTCGGACCACGTCGTAGACCTTGAGCCCAAGGGGCTTCGCGAAGTCGCTGCTCGCATAGTCGTTCTTAAAGTCGAAGACAAGGACGGGAAGGCCTTGTTGCCTGAGGGCTTGAATGAAAGCCCGTATGGTCTGTGACTTGCCCATGCCGGAGTCGCCGGTGACCAAAACGCCGAAGTTGGGGTTCGCTGCGCTGTTCCACCAGACTTCGGCCCCTGCCGGATCGTGCCCGATAAAGACGCGCACGTTCTGGGGCGGTTCCTTAGGCGCAGGGTCGGTGGGTGGCGGCGAGGGGCGCTTTTTGGACTTGGTCGCCTGCTGGGTCTTGGGTTGTTTCTCGGGAGGCTGTGGGCCGGCCTTGCCCGGCGGCTTCGGGGGCGGTGGTGGGGTGGTGGCTGCCGGAGGCGCGCTGCTGGCGAGGTCGTCGGGCAAGTCGCTCTGGACTAGTTTGTAGACTTCTATCGCGTGGCCATTGGGCGAGGTACCACTTTCGACGGGTTTTGAAGGGAAATGGCGCTTGGTGTTGGTCTCGAGATTAACGACGAAAAGCCGTCCGGTGATCGCGTCCGGGCCGTTGTGGAAGAACTCCTGGAGCAGGCGCGCCGCACGGCCGCGGCTGTCGCTGTCCATTTCGCGCGTGGCTATGGCCATGTACAACTGGTCCCTCAAGATCTCGTGACGGGCTCGGTCGATGCCGCTCAGGTCCCCGGCGGGGAGAATGCGTTTGAGGACGGCCACGACGTTGTCGATCTGGTCGATCGCATGACCTTGTATGCGTTTGCCACCCTTTATCGGGACGGCTTGAAAGACTGACTGGCTGTCGTCGCGGACCTTGACCTCGATGACTTCAAGGTGGATGCCGCTCTGAGTCTGGCGAAGGCAGAGGAGGTCGCCGCGTCGGCGATCCTCCGGGTCGTTGCCTAAAATCCATTTTCGGGCGGCGTCGGAGTCGAGGGATATGAGCAGTGAATTGGGCTGCTCGGCTTCGTGCCAGGCAGCGACAGCGACGACGCCCATGATGCCTCGTGCCTGGGGAGCGAAGGGTTTGCCGCTCAGCGAGGCGGACATTGCCGCCGGGAATGTGTCGCCGCCGAGCCGACGCATCGATCCAACCGTAATCTGGAGCAGTTGGTCGTCGGGGATGAGGCCGGCCGCCTCAATGATGCGCCGCACCGTGCGGTCGAGGCGGCGGGCGTGGCAACTGAAGGTGTAGATATCGCGCCCCCCGGAGTGCCGTTTATCCAGGCGGGCGGCGCCGTCGATGCGCATGGTTGGCTCGAGGCCTTGGTCAACTATGGAAAACCAAAAGGTATGCTGGCCCAGCCTGCCAAGAAGGGGGAGCCAGGTGCTGGCTCCAGAGCGCCGTCCGATTGTGTTCGTGGTCGGCATGTTTTGCATGTGGCAGAAGAGGTCGTAGTAGCCGCCGAACGGAGTTGCGTTGCCGGCGAGGACCACGTCGAAGCGGTCTTCGAGGTCGTCGTACTTGTAGGAGCGGGGAATTACCAGTGGGGAGAGGGTTGGGGAAGTGTCCGTCCCGACCCGGAATGCCTGGGCGTCGCCAGGCTCGAAGATGACAACATAATGTGCTGGCCGCTGCTGCAGTTTGGAGACGAGTTCTTCGGGGGCGAGCTGCCCGGGCTCCACTTGGATCGAGCCGCCGGTCTCACGCAGATCGACGAGCAGGTTGTCCATGCTTTCGTCCTCCTCGTCGAGCATGGTTGGCGCTTTGCGTGTCCGGAGGATGCGCAGGTGAACGGGGATGGGGCTTTCGGTCGAGTAGGCCGGGGACAGGTCTTCGAGGGCGTGAAGGAGGTCTGCGGGGCTGGGCGGATCTATGGCCACAACCTCGAATCCGTTTGAGGCATGCGGGGCAGAGGCCAGAAGTTTGTCGGCAACTTCGGCAAGGCCTTTGACTTGGAAGCGGGCCGCAGTTCTACTTTCAGGATCGCTATATAGGGGGAGCGCGGCGATGGCTCCCACGGCGAGGAAGACGGTTTCTTTGGCTACGCCCTCGATATGTTGGGTGAGGAGTAGATGGGGGCTGCTGACGGGGGGGTTGGATGCCAGTTTGACGACGAGGTCCCGGTCAAGGTTTGCCAACTCTTCACGGTTTGATTTGAGGAGTTTGGCGGTCTCGACCCAGCGCCAGAGGTGGAAGGGATGCGTGGGCCCTGCTATGGCGACGAAAGCGGAGCCACGAAGTTTGAGGAAAACCACGTCGGTTGACAGGAGCTTCGAGACAAGGCGTTTAGCGGATTCGGGGCTGTCAGTTTCAATGGCCTTCCGGACATCGTCTATTTGTTTGGCAAGCAAGCCATAGTTTTTGACCAGTTGATCGGCCGTATCCAGCAGGCTGGCATCTTGGCAGAGGCTGAGGAGAGGGTGATCAACGAGTTCGCTGGCGTGGGGGAGGAGTTGGTTGCGGAGTTCGAGGTGCCTACTCCACACCGCCAAAACGTCCTGACAAGCTTTCGGGAGGCCGCGCTTGACGATCTTCTGGAGGAGTGTTTCGAGGGCATGCGGGTCAGCGGCTTGGCGCGGTCGGAACTCCTTGACGCTCTCAGTTTCTTCGGCGGCTAGGGCATTGAGCGCTTCTACATACTCGGAGCAGGTCGACGCCTCCACATAGGCTCCAAAGGTCGTTTCCGTGAAGAAACGTGCTAGCAGACAGGCGGTCTGGGACTTCCCTGGCCGCTCGGAGTGGACGACCTTGCGACCACCAAAGTCGAACTCGTCTTCGGGGTCCTCTCCCTCGGGTGGATCAAAGTGGTCCCTGGCGTCGTCGAGATTCTCGCCTCCGGTTTCCAGGATATCTTCGACTGCCAACTCGTCGCCGAGACGGTTCTCCTTCTTGGGTGTATCTTGGGGTTGGGGTGGGTTGCCGGTGTCATCGGGCGTGGGCGGGGTGGGAGCCAAGACGCGCAGGGTTTGGCCGAACTCGATACCCTGAAGGCAGGCGAGCGTCGGGGAGCGCATGAAGGCGAGCAATTTGCGCGCAGTGGCGGAGAGGGAGTCACGGTCGTCTTCCGCGGCGCGTCCAACGCGTGACTTGTCCTCCTTTGTAGGGGCCCGCAGTCGGTCCACGAGGTGGGAATTTGCGGCCAAAAGGCGGCGGATTGCCGCTGGCCCCTCCTCCTGTAGGAGCTGTGCGTGCTGGAGGAGGCCGAGGCGAAAGAGGTTGTTGATTTCGTAATCGGGAACGTCGTGTTTGTTGCCGCGAGAGACGATTTGCGCGACTTCTGCGCCGAACTCGCACAGGCGCGTCGTGGGGAAGCGGTCGAAGTCCGAGGCGAGAATCTCCCAAAGGACTTTGCGGGCTTCAATTGAGCTCCAGCCGATTGCGCGGTTGCGAATGGCACGGCGCAGTTTGGCTTCGGTTACGTGGGTCAGTGAGGACTGAAGTGAACGAAGTTTGCTGACGGGTCCCACGGCCAAAACTACGAGTTTGTGGCCGTTGATAGCTTCGCTATCATTGCGCCACTTGTTCGCTGTGGTCTCGCTGGTGGTGATGGGCGTCCGAGTGTTGCCTTTCGGCGCGGTGGCCGCGGCCTCCCCGAGCAGGGCGAGCCGGATGGGTTTCTTTACACGGTTACCCAATTCCTCCACCGCTGTGGGGATGTCAAAGGGTGGAAGGGAGCCGGCTATGACGCCGAGCGGGCTACGGGGGAGTTCGTCGGCGATGGCGTCGGCCAGGACCGAACCAGTAAAGACTGTGATTTTGTTAGGCATGGAAGCGGCCGATGTATGAGATGTTGTCGGGGTAGCGACGGGCGAGACCGATATCTGCCAATCGGGTTACCATGGCGTCCCAGTTGCTGCTTAGCTCTTCGAAGCCAACTTCGATGCTCGCGTCTTTGAGGATGAGGGCGTCGTCTGGACGGCCGCCAGTTAGCAAGCCGAAGGTTGACCAGAGGGCGTCGAGAAACTCCTGATCGGGGACTGGGCGGCTGGGTGAGGTGCATGACTTCACGAGGACCTCGAGCATCTCGACGGTGGGGCGAAGGCGTTTTTGCGCGCTGCGGCCCTCGAAGTAGGGGTAGATTAGCCCAGCCCGGCACGCCAGACCTTGGAGAAAGGCCTTGGGATTGCCGCCTTTGTTCTCGGTCAGATAGCATTCGACGAGTGTGTCGGCCATTACAAGTGCTGCGTCGTCCTTGCCTCGCAACCTGCTCACGCGCTGCCAGCATTCCAAACGCTGGTTGAGGAGTTTCTTGTTAACCGGCGCGTCTTTGTAGCCGGCTATTCCCTCGAAGAATCGCGCAACAGAGTCGCGCCGCTGGGCAGGAAGTTCGAGACGCTCGTCCTCGCTCTTGCGGCTGCCGTAGCGAACTGGATCATTGCGATCGAGTCGCACGCGGAGTTGCTGCACGAGATGGTCTTCGAAGGCGATAAAGAACCGGGCGAGGGACTCTTCGGAGGCACGCGCGAGGCCGGAGTCCTTTGCGGCGCAGGCGGTCAGCAGAAGGGGCGGACGCTTGGCGAGATCGCCGTTGGCGGACAGCGCTTGGGCGTGGGCCAGCAGACCAAGTATGGAGAAGTGAACGGTGCGTTGCAACCCGGCGAGGCGGTTGGAGTGTGTGGCTTCGTGGTCGGCGAGTTGGTTCGCTGCCTGCTCAAGCAGGCCAACGATTTGGGCCGCCTTTGGGTTTTGGCGGAGCGCATTCGGCTCGTGCCCGTCCAGCAGTTGCGGCTCGCAACTAAGCAGGGGCCACGCGAGGGCGGTTACGGGGTCGGCGGGTGCCTGTTCCTTTTCTGGCAGCCAGGTCATTACCAGTTTGGATAAGCGTCCGTTGCCGTCTTTCCCGCGGAGCAGGCCGGCGGCGAAGGCGCCGACGTTCCTGTCGTTGTTGTCGCGGGAGATCAGTTCCCTACAGGTGAGGGAAAAGCTGCTGTGGTCGGCACTTGGAAAAACAGCGCGGTCGGCAGCCAGCAAGCCGCGTGCGAACTCGCGGAGTTGTTCGAATTTAGGCTTGCGGGTGGGGTCTGAGAAGGCGGCGTAGCGTGGATTTTGGGTCTTCTGGACGAGATGCTCATACGTGCGTTCCTCCTGGCCATTGTCAGGGCGCAGGAACGCCACAGCAGTCTCAAGCGGGTATTGGACACGGAGCAGGCTGCGGAAGAGGCCGTTTGCGATATGGACAGGCTTGATTGTGCCGGACACTGGCCTCCAGCCTACGTCGAGGTCGAAAACGGCATCTAGGGTATCGAGGATGTTCATGCGAGGTCTCCGGGAATGAAGTAACTGCGCTTTTCTGGATTTATGCCGATGCTGACTTGCTGCATGGTGTCAGCGCGGAGGATGCGAACGACGGATGCGGCCCCTTGGGGCGCGTTGCGGGCCAGGCGATCGTAAAACGAAGCGACTCTTGCTTGCGCCTCGGGGTCACGGACGCCAAGGCCGGAGATCCGATCTCCATCTAACAGTTGCCCGATTAGTCGTGCGTCCATGACCAGGCCAGCATCGGTTGGCATGGATCGATGAACAAAGACAACGTGGTCGGCATAGTGGTTCGGGAATGCCTTTTGCAGGTGCGATTGCAATCTGGGGATGCGCACGGTGAAGGCGGAGGTCGGGATATTAGAACTGGACGCGAGGTAGCGGACCGGCCGTGCATGGTAGCGATGGGAGAACCAGAGCACGAGTTGCTCGCTGCCGGTGGCGGAGGAGGAATCAGAGAAGCGATTGAGCAGGCTCACGGCTACGTATTCGGGGCTCTGGCTTCGGTCGCGTAGCTGGCTGAGTTTGGCGTAAACGTCGTTGTGCCCGTCGCGCAAGAGCGACTTGCCGGCGCGGTGTTCGAAGAACGCGCGTCGTTTGCGCCGCTGGAACTTGGCGGGGTCCCGCTCGCACTTGTAGTCCTCCGGAGCCTCTGCCAGCCAGTCGGCTGGCTCGTCTTCGTCCTCGAACAGGGCGTCATCGAGGAAGGGGGCCGGCACACGTACGGGATCAAGTCTGCGGACTGCGGAGAAAAGTGGACCTTCGCCACCTTCGAAGGCGTTGAGGTAGTATGGTTGGGGAGGGGAACCAGTGACTTCATCTTCGCCGCCGGATAGAAGGTGGGCGAGGAAGCCGTAAAGATCGCGCATTGTTGCGTGAAGGCCTGTCTGTCCAACAACGTCAAGCAGGCTGCAGAGACGCTGACGCGTGGTGCCGCTGCGCAGGCGCTGTGCATTGTCGCGCATGGGCGTAGATTCCTCCAGCGCCAGGTTGGTTATTCTGTCGAGGGCGTCACGCACCACTACTGCTGTAAGGTTGTTGCGACGCGTGAGGTCATATATGACTGGTTTGCGCTGTGTGTCAGGCGCGACCTTTGGTTCGCCGTCGCTCTCGCCGTAGCAGTAGGGATGAAGCAGGGCGTCGACTACGTCCTTTGCCCAGGGATAGCGCGATTCGACGGTTTGGCAGGCCTGCAGCAAGATACCTTCATTGATGGCCATCACGAGGGGTTTGTCTTGGGCCATTGCGGTCTGGATTGTCTTTACCACCTCCTCCGCTTCCAACTGATTGGCATCCTGAACGATGGTGGTGTTGCTTGGCAAATCGTGTTCAGCTTGTGCGCAACGGATTAGATGGGTTTTCCCGTCACCGGGGTTTCCGGTGAGGATGACGATCCGGCGATTCTGTGCCCCGAAGACGATCTCCGGCTCGACCTGGGTTTTGATATGTATTTTGCGGAGCACGTCATCCGTGAAATGCTCGTTCACGGCGTGAGCAAGGAAGCGAATGATCTCTGCTGCGCTCTTGGGAGATTGGGGTGTTTTCATGGTGCGGTGTCTGCCCCGTTGGTAATTATATGTAGGTCGCGCTTAACTGAGGCGGGAGAGAAGTCGGCCATGCGGTTGAGGGCTTCCTCGTTCTTGATGCGCATGCGCAGCCAGCGCTCGGCCCAGTCGCGTGCGATCTCGTTGAAGACTGGCCCTCGCGAGTAGGTGTCGCCGTTGGCGACCAGGTCCTCTCGGGCGCCGGGGTAAATCTCCGCTGCGTAAACGATGCGTTTGTTGGTGTGCTGAAGGACATCGTTTGTCTCAAAGCCGAGGATGCTTAGACCTTCTCGCATTTGGCGGAGGAGCGGACTGGTGCCTTCGCCAAAGACATTGTTTACGTTGCGCAAACCCGTGCGTTCGACGGTGAGCCGGCGGACGCATTCAATGGTGGGTTTGGAGAAGTGCAGAGACCCGAACCCCTCGGTTTCGCCGATGCGCTGCCACTCGAGCGTCCGAGGCCCGAACCGCACGCGGACCCGATTGTATTGGCTGGAACCGACTTCGTACAAGCTTGTCGTCGTGAGGATGCAGACGTGCGCTTTTTTGCAAATCGGGCGCCCGGCCATGGCGGAAGCTATTTCGGCTGGTGTGGAAGCGTAGCGGTCCAGGTAAGTGTCCTGTATGTCGGAGGCGAATAGGCTCATTGCGGCTAGTTTGCCGCCGAGAATCTCACGGTATGAGGGCGAGGCCCCGCAGACGTTGACATCGAGGATGCGGCTTGCCACGCCGTTCTTCTTGATCTCGCGTATTGCAGCGCGGACGGCTCGTCCTAAATCGTCGTTCTGCCATCGCGGCTCAAAGCCGTCGTGTTTCTGGAGCAGTGTTACCTGGGCCGCAACGGCGTTGCCGTCGCTCGGGGCGTTGCGGAGGTGGTGAAGAGCGAAGCAGATGCTTGACAGAGTGCCGGCGCGCTTGCGCTTAAAGAGGGGAGACTCGCTGGCCTTCTTCCAGTCAATTGTCCCGTCCGGCCGTTTGGGCAGGACGCGCGGTGACGGCATGGCTCCATCCTCTGACGACTGGATATCGCGGAGGCCCTGCTTGCGGACATCGCCCTGCTGTTGCGCGATGTGGTCGAGGCGGCGGGAGAACTCAAGCAGGGATTTAGGATTGCCTGTCTCGCGGGCCAGGTCTTCGCTGCGGATGGACTTGCGCGCGTCCGCTAGGCATTTGATGGCCGTATCTCGGAATGCAGGCCATTCGGATGGGTTTGCGATGATGCCCTGGACGATTCCGGGCTCGGTCCACCCGATCCAGTGGTCCCTGCTGCTAAGTTGGAAAACCGCGTTCGCGAGCCCAACGATTGCCATAACGGGGTGTCCGGGCCGGGCCGCGTTGCGGATGAGATAATTGATGTTGCGTCCGGGTGTAGGGCGAAACTCCAGGGACCAGGTGTGGCGAAAGTAGCGCCAGATGTCGGTGAGTAGAAGCCCGGTATGCGCACAGCGCTCCCCGGGTTCTACAAACTGCAAATAGGGTTGAATGACTTGCGTGAGATCGCCGTCTCGGTGCTGGCGGAGGTCCCGAGCGAGGGTGGCGCCATCATCGACCAGTACGTCAATGGTCTTGTTCGCGCTGCTGCCTGCGCGCGGCGCGTGCATGCGGTGGAAGAACTCGACGGTTGATACCTCAGCGAGTTGCTGATTGCGCGTGTCGAGAAGAGATGCGCGGAGAAGTCGTTTTGCGGCGACTGGGTCTCCTTGCTGGACGCGCCGGGGGATCATGTAGATTTTCCCGCGGACCACACGGAACTGCCAGCCAATGGCCGCAAGATCAGCGAGAACTCGGAGAATCGCGGTTTCCTCCAGAGCGACGACACCGCCGCGTGCTTCAGCGGATTCAGCCGCACCTCTGAGTTTGGCGGGTAGGCCCGGGTCGCCGCGCTCCGCAAGGAGCGCGTCGATTCGGCGGAGTGCCACATGGGGGAGGCGAGGTTCAAATACACGAGCCGTTGTCATACGCTGCATCCTGAGAGAGAAAGAGTGCCAAGGAACGCGGCGCCAAGCAAGGGGGACCGCGAGGAAGCGGTCCGGCGGAGCCGAAAGAAAATCAGCTGTCGCGGACCACCAGGTAATGGTTACGGGCGTTCTGGCAAACACGGTGCCAATTGAACAGCAAAGAAGGGGGGAGCGTCAGCTCCTTTCTCTGTGTTAGCGTCGTGGCACGATCGGAACGTGGGTGCCGCCCCAGCCGCCGCCTGTCCCAGCCAGCCAGGGCTGCCTTGGCGAGCGCGGAGATGCCCAGTTACATAAGCCAAACCGATGCTCGCCTACGTGGCTAGCCGGATGCCCTCGTACAAAACGTCAATCCTCAGGTGAGGTGCCCCTCCTATGCTTGTCTCCGGGTGTGCGGTAGTCCGCGGAAAAAACCGGAATGGCCCTTAGCTAAGGCCCAATATATTTGCGCTTCTCGCAGCAAACGGCGTGAATCGGCAATTCCTGCTTAAGGGGCAGCTTACCAATCCCCTGCAAAACCAAGGCTACGGTGAAGTCTGCTACGCGACGCATCTGAAAGCGCACATGAAAGACGGTGATTCCAGTCCAACGCGCAAGTGACTATTACCCAATGATTTACACCTTAACTAAGGGCCATTCGGCCGTAGATTGGTCGCACCAGACACGCCGGGCTGAGTTGGACATTGAAAAAGCCATCAATGAGGGGGCATGTTGACTGCGCTGGGCAGTTCGTTTGAGTAACAACCTGAGAAAAAGCCCTATTGATTTGCAGGCACTTACAACAATTCAGCAAAATAATTTCACCTCTCAACCACCCCCTTCCCGCGGCCCGATAACGTTAACGGTATGCGTAACCCAGCCCCCATCAACCACTTCCCGCCAACACTGTTTTCACCGAACGGCTCCCCTATATATGAAGAGGCGCATTTATTTTGGCAGGGCGCTCTGAGGCAGGCAAGTCCAAAGTCCAAAGTCCAATCAGGGCGACACAATGTGAAAGGGTCGGTCCCTGAAAGGGTCGGTCCCGGAATTCCGCTTGTTTTCCATTCCTAGGATTTGATTCGTCATAACTGGTTCTGCTTTGCGGGACTGACTTGCATGCACGTAATGCCTCTCCTCCGGCCTCCGCGATTCGCGGTGGAACTGGTTCGGATTCAATGGGTCGCCGGCACTGGAACAGGGGCGTGTGTCAAGGGTAGAGTGCGGGCCGCGGCGGCGGTAATTTCGGCTCTAGCTTCCGCGAGATCATCCAGGAAGTTATGATTCGCTTTCATCTCCCGGATGATGGCTTTGGCGAAAACGCGGCCCGCGTAGATATCCGTTGGGTAATGTCGCCCAATCCAGACGCGATGCCAGCCAAGACTGCAACCGATGGCCATAATGGCCTCGCGCCGATCAGGACATGCCTCGGCAAGCACGAGCGCCAGAACCATGCTTTCGGTGGCATGGCCACTAGGGTAGCTGAAGCTCTTCTCCAGCTTGCCCGAGGCCAGGCTCGGGTTGAGCGTGTACGGTCTCGGGCGCTTCCAGTACTCTTTCGCTGCGTCGGTGGCGGAGGTAGCATCCTCTTGGACGCGCTGGAAAAAAGCCACTGACCGGGGGAGTTTGTCAGCCTTGAAGAAATCTCCGGCGGCAGGCGTGAAGTTGAAGACCGAGAATTTCTTTTCCGAGAGTGCCAACGCCATGTCATTGCTGGAGGAGGCCATCGATACGGAGACCACCGCGGCCATATCGGCGGCCTGTTCTGCGGAATCGGGCAAGGGCGGAGGGGCGAGCAGTTCGGCAGCATTAGGTCGGCCGGCTTTCAAGTAATGAAGCGCAGCTTCACCCTTGGCGAATACAGTTGTGGTGAAGACTGCGCCGATGATGGCCGCGAACAAGAACGGCCGAACGAACGAGGCCCGAAGCAAGTTCAAATGCAAACGCAGGGGGTTAATCTGATTGGCCAGGTCTGCAAAGGTATCGCGCCTAAACATTAATTAATGACTGGATTCCCCGCGCAATCCCAGTTGATGTCGGCGCGGCCGGGGTCGTGACCGGCGGCGACCGCTCGGCCAGCCGTCGGACCAGATGCGGTAACGGCGGCGCCGTCAGACACGACGTAGCCGTATTTGAAGTAAGCCGCATGGCCGTCGCTGAAGGTCATGAGCCCGCCCTGACCATGCCGCGAGGAAAAGCGTGAGGTGTAGCCATGCGGGGTGGCGAGGATAAACTGATTGGCATCGCCCAGGGGATAAAATGGTGTTTCGGCGGAACGATTGCGAACATCGGAAAAAAGCACGAAGGATGAGGGATGGGCCACCATGTTGATTCGCAGGGTCTTTGGTCCACCCAAGCTGATATTCTCGTTGGCGATGGACTTTGAGTTCATCGCATACTGGAACAACGGACGGACACCCGGAATCATGTCATGCTTATCTGTAGCCGCGACCGCGTCCTCGGAGGCAATGCCTTGGGAATAAGCAGTCGGGCAAGTGAATATGGACTTGGAACCATAAAAATGGGTTGGATCGTATGCCCAGACGTACATGGGCTTATTGGCGACGTAGGAGGGCAGGGCATTGAACCAAACATCGTCGCCTTCATGTTGATTATGATAGGTCGGAATGGACAGCCAAACCGGGTTGTCCTGATCCGCAGTCCCGGCATAGGCGTCCTGAAATCTCGGGTATGGAAATGTCTGATCGTTGTCGTCCAGATACATCAAGTCCGCCAACCCCCACTGCTTCAGGTTGCTCAGACATACGGCTTTCTGCGCCTTGGCCTTGGCCCGGGAGAGCGCGGGCAAAAGCAGCGCTGCCAAAATGGCGATGATGGCGATGACCACCAGCAGCTCAATCAAGGTGAATGCGGCGGCTTTCTTTGAGTTCAATTTCATTCGATAATCATTGGTCTGTGCGTTGGGCCTTCTTCAGTTCAAAGAACCGACTGCACAAATAACCACAAGACCAGGCGTTTGTAATGTTACAATTAGGTGACAGTATGGTTGTCCTTAGGGAATCCAATTTTCCCGCCTCTCTCACGCCTGGGGCCGGAGAGCAATCAACGTAACTTGATTGTAACATTATCGTGGCTTATCTGTCACTTTTGAATACGAGGTTGCCGGGCCGTTAGTTACGGCATCGAGTAGGAACGTACGAATTGAGACCAATGAAAATGAATAATAGAACAAAGATCGTCTGCCTTTCCACAGTGCTACTGGCTTCCCTCTCCGGGGTGGAGGCCGCGACCACCCTCACCGCCTGGACGTTTGACAGTTTAGCGGTTGGCATCAACAGCAGTCCCCAGCCCTCGACCGGCCTGGGCACGGCCACCGCCCTGGGCATGAACAACAGCTACAACAACACCAACAGCCTCAGCAATCCGGATATCCAGTCCCTGACGGGCAGTTCTTCGGGTGGTGGCAATAGCTGGCGGGTTCGCGGCTTTAGCAACATATCCGGGAGTCGCGGCAACGGCTGGTCAACGAACGCTCCCATCGGCACGCAAGGCGCCCAGTTCACTGGCAGCACGTTTGGCTATTACAAAATCAAGGTCTCATTCGATGTTTATGCCACCGCGGACGCGGAGGCCAATTTGCAAGTGCAATATTCTACCGACGGCAGTCATTGGTTCAACGCCAACATCGCCTCGGCGGCTCGCGGTGTCATTGCCACCAACACCGCCAGTGCCAGCACGGTTAACGGCACTTTCCTCCAATTGGTCAGCGGCTGGAACAACCAGGTCACGGTCGATTTGAGCGGCCTCTCTGGCGTGGACAACAACGCCAGCTTCGCCATCCGTATGGTCAATGCTTCCACCGGAACGGATTGTGTGGACACGACCGGCGCCATTTACAACAACACCTCCGGAAGCTGGACGCTGGATAATTTGGTGATCCAAGGCCAGACCATTGATACCGTGGCGAACTGGAACTTCGATCTCATCGGCATAAAGGCGGCACCCTATAATACTCCGGCGCCCACCACAGGGTCGGGCACGGCGGGTTCTTTGGGCATGATCAACAATTATACCTTCAGCGATAGTTCAGTTGGGAGCAGCAACTGGTGTGATATTCTTGTTCAGGGTGGTTCGTCCACCGGACCGAATTCGCTTGGCTGGCGAGTACGCGGCGGGATAACCGGCGCTGGCGCCCCCAATAGCGGATGGAACTCGGCAGCTCCCCTCCTCACTCAGGGTGCCGAGTTTGATGTCAGCACGGCTGGCTATACCAATGTTATTTGCAATTTCGATCTTTATTTTACTACCCAGGCCCCGGATAAAATTTGTGTGCTTTACACCACGGACGGCTGGGTTACGACGAACGTCGCCAACAGCCTCTTTTACGGAGCCAATCCCGCCTACATCCTAAACAACGCCAGCGATCCAAATTTGGTGGTCGGAAATTACTTCTATCAGACCTTCGGTCAGGGCTGGTTTAACAACATCGTGGTGGATTTGACCGGTGTTCCCGCAGCGGCAGACAATCCGCTGTTTGGAATCAGGGTTGTCAACGCCGCCACAGGCCCGCAATGTCAGAACTTCCTGGGCCAACCATACAACAACCTTTCGGGCAACGTGCGTTTTGCCAACGTGACGGTCGGGGGCACTGCGGGAACTCCGCCGCCGGCAGTTGCCTTTGATCCGAATGCTACGGTGGACAACCCGTTCACCAACACCTACACGGATAATCCCGCATGGCGCACGAATATCTCCGCCATCTATGTCAACGGTCTGATTTTGACGAATTCGGCTTATAATACGACTAATGCGGGCGAAATCATCTTTGATCCTGCGAAATCCACCCTCCTCCAGGCCAGCGGCCTTTTAAACATTTCCATCATTTCGCACGGGTTTGGAACGGCGAGGGTGTCCCAGCCGCTTGGCGCCGGGGTAGCCACGCAACTGACCATCACCACGCAGGTTGCCGGCCCCTCGGCCAGCGGCGGCACATTGACCGCCAACCCCGTTTTTCTCGTTTCAGACAAATACCGCAATGGCAGCACGAATCCCTACGCCAATGTCACGATCACTGCAGCCGTCGGCGGTCTCGGAGGCTGGACTTTGGGTGGCGACGCCCAGCAGACGTCAGTCAACGGTCTCATCGCCTTCACCAACTTGACGGCCACCGTGAACGGCTCATTGTCCGTTTCCGGCGCTTACCTCACATTCACAGTGGTTGGCTACGGTGCCACCTTCAACACGAATTCAGCCGCTTTCAACATTGGCGCGCCGCCGGTTCCGTTCACGCCGGGCAACCTGGCCGTCTTGCAGATTGACACCTCGGCCAACAATACGACCTTTAGCATCATCGAAGTCAATCCGGGCAGCGCCAACCAAACCGCGCCGGTGAACATCGTGCCCATCAGCGCCACGGGAACGAACGCGCTGCGCCAAACCTCCGCCGGCAGCACTGGCCGCCTGGCGCTCAGTGATGACGGGACTTTGGTGTGTTTTGCGGCATTTGTCGATGGCAGTGCGGCTACTCCCGATGAGACCCTTAATCTGAACCGGGCGGCGGCCGTACTGGACTCCACCAATAAGTTAACCATATTGGGTACCTACACCTCGATCTCCCTGGGTGGCAGCGAGGGGCGCGCGGCTTGCGTCCTGGGTGATGATTCGAGCTGGATCGTGGATGACAAAGGCGGACTATACCAAGGCTCTTCTGACAGCGGGAATATTGCCAATCCCAACTTGAACAATTTCAACAACGTGGTTGTAAAAGCCTTTGGCGGAACTCCCTGGGTCGAAACGCAAAAAGCGATCGCCGGGCAGAGCATACCAGTGGTTTATGAACTTGGCTTTGATCCTAGCACGGGCTTATACGACGTGACAAAAGCCAATAATTTAACCACCGATCAATACGCGACAGATTTTTACATGATTTCCACCAACGGCGGCGCTTCTTACGACGTACTCTACGTCGCCGATCAGGTCAGCGGGACGAACGGCATTATCAACAAGTTTTCATTAGTTGCTGGTAATTGGAATGCAAACGGTGGGTTCACCAACAGGACCGGTATAGACGGCCTGTTCGCGACCACCAACGGCAATGGCGGCGTCAATCTCTTCTATACGACGGGTAGCGGAGGCTCGCAGAGCAACACCATCGTCCGGGTCACCGACGCGGCTGGCTGGAATCAACACATCAGCATCATTTCCAGCAATGTGCTCTATACCGCCACCGGTTCCACTTCCCTGAAAGGCCTCACCTTCGTGCCGCAAGGGACGACAAATGCCACGGAAATTATCCCGCCGCCCGTTTTGACGGCTCAAAATGGAACCAGTGTCAGCAGCCCGTTCGCTGTCACAAACACTCCGGTCGATCCAGCCTGGCATGGCGCCATCACCCGGATCGCTGTGAACGGTTCCACCCTGCCCCCGGTAGCCTACGACACAACTCAATCGGGCAAGATTGTGTTCGACCCGGCCCAGTCCGTGCTGTTGCAAGGGTCGGGACCAAGAAATATCGTAGTCACTGCCACGGGTTACGGCGCTGCCGCAGTCATTCAGACCATTGCCGTCGTTACCCCACCGACTCTGGGTGGTGTCTCACTGAGTGGAGGCAAATTTAACTTCACTTTCACCAGCATCCCCGGTTTGAGCTTCTCGGTCGTCGGCTCCACCAATGTGACGCTGCCGCTGAACGAGTGGCAGAACCTGGGTCGTCCGACCGAAAGTCCAGCCGGACACTACCAGTTCACGGACCCGAACCCGGCGACGAACTCGCAGACTTACTACACCGTCCGCCAGCCCTAAAGCCCAAAGTCCGAAGTTGGGGTGTGGGGAGTTCGAACTCGGTGACGGCCTGAAAAAAAGTGTTGTTGGTTTGCAGGCACTTACAACAATTCAGCAGAATAATTTCACCCCTCAACCGCCTCCTTCCCGCAGCCCGATAACGTTAACGGTATGCGTAACCCCGCGCCCATCAACCACTTCCCGCCAATACTGTTTTCACCAAGCCGTTCCCCTATATATGGAGAGGCGCATTTTTTTCGGCAGGGCGCTCGTAGGGCAAAGGCTAAAGTCTAAAGTCCAAGGTCCAAAGTCGGGAGCGGACAAATGGAGGGACATGCCGAAAAGCTGAAAGACTGAAACGCTGAAACGCTGAAACTTGAAAGCAGTGGTCGGCACAAGGTTGCCGATAATAAATGCAAGAAAAACGGCCTTGGCCACCATGGTGGCGGGCAAATGTGCGAGGCGGCGTGAACGATTGTCAAACAGGGCAGGCTCGCAGCGGACCAGGCAGCGGCTAGAAAGGGCATCATGCTCTTGGCTTGAATAAGAGCCTTGGCAAATCGCGCATACCATGCAGGACACGCACGATCACAACTGCCTTCCCTCGCGTTTGGTAGAAGACAAGGTAGTTCCGGAAGCCCGAAACTGGCCGGGAGCGGATCCCGACAAGCTTGCGGAAGCTGCGTTGGGAGCCGATGTCGGGGCTTTCGGCAATGAGTTGGAAGGTTTCTTCCGTCGCGTCCAGCAGCCGGTCAGCCGCTGGGAGGTTGTCCCGCGCAATATAGCGCCAATGACTTTTAAGGTCGAGCCGGGCGCGCGCCTTGACGAAGTAATTCATCGGCGGCGCGAGCCGTTCTTGTGTTCCCCTTGAAGTTCCTTGCGAAGACCGCGCCAAAAGCCCGGGCCGCCTGGCAAATCGGGGCTATCAAGCCCCTCCTGAATCTCCTGCTCGAGCCAATCCGGTGCCGTTCTCCCCGGCTCTTCCTGTTCTTTCCAGCGGCGCAGGCTCTCACGGATCACATCGCTGGCGTCGAGGTATGTCCCGGCCTTGACCTTTTTGGACACGAACTTTTCGAGGGTTGGAGCCAACGCGACTTTCATGGCGGCAGGTTAGCGTGTGTGACGGGCGTTGTCAAAGGTATGACAAACGGTAAAAGACGCTGCCGTCGGTTGTGTTGATGGGGAGGGTGATCTGGTTGGTGGTGGTTGACGCGGCGACTTCCCACCAGTTGGTGGCCAGTCCCTCGGCCGGACTGTTGGTCTGCACCTGCAACCGCCAGCCCGTATGATCGGCCGGCCAGGTCAGCGTCAGACTGTTGGCCGTTGATCGGAATGTGATATTGGTTGGATTGGTTGCCGGCGGAACCAGCACCTGAACAGGAACCCCGAACAATCCGATTTGCGAATAGCCGCAAAAACCGTTCTCTGAAGCCGGCGTGCTGAAGTCAAACTTCACGGCAGCCACATTCGTGGCCAGCGAACCGCTCGCCGGCACGAGCGTGGCCCGCGTGGCCGATTGGGCGTTGGCAGGATTCGGCGGATTGTAATTGACGCTGCCCAATAAAAAGAACGTCGCCGGTGCGGCCACGGTGGAATAATAAACCGTATAGGCCTGCTGGTCGCGTCCCGCATCCGCCCACCCGCCGCAGACTATGATATTCGTGAGGTTGTAGCCATTGGTGGACCCGGTGAGCGAGTAGATCGCCGACGAACCCGCGCCACCACCGTTGCCGCAAGTCACATAATTTGTACTGGTGGTATAGCCCGAGGTGCCCGCAATCAGCGTGAGCGAAACGCTGCCGCCGGCAGTCAAGGAGTTGATGCTGCGACCGGGAGCTTCCAGGCTGAAATTCCCGCTCGTGCTGCTCGGTGGCCGGCGGGCAATCAGGCTATTGTTCGTCGTAACCATCCAGGTAGGTGTAAAGGTGCCGCTGCCTGTCCCCGTCTGGGCGGCGTATGAGGTGATGACGTTGTTCACGGCCGCCGGCACACCGCTGACCGTGAGCGAACCGGGCGCACTCACGGCGAAGCCGTAGGCGTTGGATGCCAGCAATTGGTATGAAGCCGTATTGGTCAATTGCAGGTTGGCGAGCGTCAGGCTCGTATTCGTTGCACCAGGGATGCTATTCGTCGTGCCGCCGCTTATAATCCGCCACTGATAGTTTAGAGGACTGGCACTGGTGAATGCCGCCGTGAAGGTGACCTCGCTGCCCACAACATCCGCCGCCGTCACCGGCAGCGTATTCGTCGCCACCACCGGACTCACGGGCACCCCGAACAGTTGGATTCTGGCGTAACCGCAATAGCCGTTCTCCGAGGCCGGAGTAGTGAAGTCAAACTTAACCGACGCCACGTTGGAGGCCAACGCACCGGATGCGGGCGTCAGTGTCGTCCGCGTGGCCGAAGGAACGCTTGCGGCATTCGCCGGGTTGTAGTTGACCGTCCCCAGATAGATGAACGTCGCCGGTGCGGTCACCTTGGAATAGTACACCGTATAAGCTTGCTGATCGCGTCCGGCATCCGCCCACCCGCCGTAAACGACAATATTGGTCAGCGTATAACCGCCGGCTGACAGATTGGTGAGCGTGTAGGTCACCAACGATCCCGCCCCACTGCTGTTGCCGCAAGTGACATAGTTGGTGCTGGAGGTATTCCCTGAGGTCCCCGCGATCAGCGTAATGGCCAGGCTGCCGCTGCCAGTCAGGGCGTTGACGTTGCGTCCGGGGGCCTCCATGCTGAAATTGCCATTCGTGCTGCTGGGCGCTTGCCCGTTAATAATGCTGTCCGGCGCCATCGCCCAATTTGGCGTCAGTGTGAAGCCGTAACCCAGTCCAGTTTGCGCGGCATAGGAAGCGATCACGTTGTTCACCGCGGTCGGCACGCTGGAAACCGTGAGCGAACCCGCGCTGCTCACCGAAACGCCCAACGCATTGGACGCTTGTAATTGGTAGGATGCCGTGTTCGTCAGTTGCAGGTTAGTGAGCGTCAGCGTCATGTTGGTCGCCCCGGGTATGTTGTTCGTCGCCCCGCCACGGATCATCTGCCACTGATAGGCCAGATTGCTGCCGGCAGAAGACGATGCCGTGAAGCTTACCTGGCTGCCCACGACATCCGCAGCAGTGACGGGCGTAACCACCGAATTGAAGGTATTGAGAATCTGGTAGGCATATTGTTTCATTTCATTGCCATCGGCCGGTGGATTGCATCCCGTGCAGGAAGGCCAGAGAAAGCCGCCGCTGCCGCCGGCACTCTTCCACGCCTGCATGTTGTTCAGAAATGTAGTGTCGCGTTCCCAATCCCAATAACCGGGAATTACTTTTAAGCCGCCGAAGTAATTGTTCCACGTCGCAGGATTATTGCCCGCCCCGCCCTCGTAACATTGCAGATAGACCTGGTCACATATGCTGCCCAGGCCCGATTTCACCGCCTGCCAATAGCTGGCGTGGGAGTAAGGGCACAGGCTCACTTTCAGGCCCACCGCACCGCACATTTGGCCGAAACTGATTGCCGAACCCGAGTCGTAAACGGTCTCGTCATCATAATCAATTGCATCGATTCCCAAGGCGTTCTTCAAGGCCTGCAGATTGCGGTAGAGAACAGTCCCGGAACCGGTGCCGTCGGCCGCGATGCGGTTCTTGATGTTTCCAAAGCTTGGATCACCCCACTGGGCGATGCACAGCTCAATCCGGTTGATGCCCGTCGGCGCAACGCGGCATTGGTTTAGCAGCGATGCCCAGTTGGAGGGGCCCACATAGGAGCCACCGCTACATACGGTCGAACCGTCGCCAAAGGTAAAATCTCCATTCGTCTGTACGCTCATGGTGAACAAAACCATGGTGGTCATCCCCGAGGCTCTCAAGCCATTGATCTGCGAAGTGGTCAACCCGCTGGCGCTCCCCATGTTGCCATTGCAAAAGATCATCGCCGTGATCGCAGACGCAGGCAGCGGATCGGCTGCCATGTAGAGCAGGATTGGCAGGATGCGCGCCAGCCAGAACGTTCTTCGTGTCATCGTCTCTCAATCACATGGTTGAGGCCAGAATGAGGACGAGTTTCCCCGCGCTGTTTGGACTGAGTCGAATGGCGCCGTTGCCTAATTGCTGGCAGGAACCCATGTCCGCAGGAACGCTGAGTTGATACTTCATCCCCGTGAAATGATATACGATGCTGTTCGGCGTGACCGCCTGTACGACAGACTTCTGCTGCGTACCGCCGACTAGATCCCAGGCCCAGTGCAAGGGTTTCCCCTGTTCGTCCGTGACCGTGAAGGTGACATTGGTTTCAGCGCAAATAATTAAAAAGGTTCCGCCACCGCGAAGAGGCTGCTGGATGCTCAAGTCCGTTGCGTTCAGTTCGCTGACCACAGGCGGCCCGTCCAGAGCCAAGGGCGAAGCCTTCCCGTCAGATGAGAGCAAAACCGGCCAAATGCCTGCCTTCTCGGTCCCCGACCAGCGTGCCCCGTCCATCACGG
>OCZT010001457.1_pt1 | contig 24507 bp, 15 predicted proteins | sample 1539031 | NCBI WGS metagenome assembly OCZT01 (sample SAMEA3539308, study PRJEB22396) | soil metagenome | biome: tundra; feature: field; material: soil | place: USA | collected 2010-05 | depth 0.15 m | reverse complement strand
TAAAGCTAATTCCGAATTTAATATTACGTCTTGTTAAATATCTTGCTGGATTAAAAGGAAATGCACTTACAGGTGCCTGCAGCTGGGGATATAATGGATTATTATACGAACTTGGGGTAGGATCACCCAGCTCATAAGCTCTACCCGTAACAGGATTAATTATGGCAGCATTATGCTCATCAAAAAGATTATTCACTTCAACAAAGAGGGAAAATTTTAAGTTATTTATGGTAAGATATTTCTCAAAATTCAGATCGACCCAGAACCAATTCTGTCCGATCATATTGTTCATGTCATAAGTGATAGTTTCATAGTCAGGTTGGCCACTAGGTAAATAAGTCTGGGTAAATACAGCGGGGGTATATCTTTTGCCAGATTCAAACTGAGCCCTAATATAGAGATTATAATCATCTAAAATGCCATCACCAAATCCAAACAATGCTTCGTCTTTCTCAACATAAAAGTTAGTAGAAACTGATATATTGAAAGGACGATCCCAGGACATAAAATATTCTTTTATAGATTGACTTAAACTTCCCACTGCAACAAGTACGCCTTGATCAGGGGAGTCACTTTTACCAGTAATAATTGAATAAGCGAAATCAGCAGAACCAGTGAACCATTTGCCAATTCTCTTTTTATATTCCACTTCAACTCCTCTTGAACGGGCATAATCAGCATTTACATAAGTCGATACATTCTGAGCTGACAACCTTGAAGAAGTTACCAGCATCGACCGAGAAGTTACATAATCAAAAATATCTTTGTAATATGCAGTAAAAGTGAGAACATCATCAAGAGAGAATTGAGTTTTAAGACCTAATTCATAAGCCACAGTAGTTTCAGCATTTAAATTAGGATTACCAAAAGTCTGAAAAGAAGACTGGGCACTGACAGGATTCAACTTAGCGTAAACATCCTGCGGAGTAGGCCATTTACTGAAATGTCCATAGGAAAAGAATAAGGTCTGATAATCAGAAACCGGATGAGAAATACCGAGTCTTGGGCTTAATCTTGCTTTAAACCTATTTCCGAAGAAATTGTAAGTATCGGCAAAATAACTTTGCCTAATCTGGGCAGGGATAGGAATTGCAGGATTATTAACAGCATCAGTCACGAATTTACCCGGGAACCAGTAATCCGCACGCAAACCAAAGTTCAGGATCATACCTGAAAAATTGATATTATCCTGAGCATAAAAATCACCTTTTGCAGGAAAGACTTTATAGATATCATTATTCAATCCCAATTGACCAATCCATGGTTCATATATATCGACAACCTGCATCTCCTGTATCTGAGTTTCAAATCCAGCCTTGAATTTATTTTTTTCATCGAAGAAACTTGTAATATCTCCTTTAAGGGAATATTCCTGAACATAATGGTCATGCCATGTAAAAGGATTTCCGACATCATAGAGACCATCTCCAGGGATTACGCCAATTGTATCATGGTTAGTATTGTAATACTGGATTGGGAAATTCGTAATATCTTTTGGCTGCTGATATTGATACCAGTTCAGTCCATTTGCATCTGCTCTCAAATGACTAAAGAGATAATTGAATTTTAATTCATAAAATGTGCTGGGATTCAGAGTATGAGTAAGGTTAAGAGTCTGATAAATATTATTATGAGTATAGGTATTGGCATTATCCAAAATATTCTGGAAAGTATATTGATATCCAGGGCTAGGTTCAACATACTCCAAATTATTCTGCAGGGACTGAGAGTTCTGGTTAATACTAACAGACTGGTTAAATGAATAAGAAATCTTAAAAGTAGGGGACAACTTATATGTAAATTTACCTAACCAGAACCAATTGTTTTCTTCACGCGGAGCGAAGCGAGAGCCACCGAAAATAGAGGAAATTACATGGTTGGCAGTGTTTCTAACATAGCCCTGTGTAATACCATCAGTAATTCCACCAAAGAAATTACCAAAAAAACTAATTTCTCCGGGAATCTGCAGACCAATCGCAGGAAGAAGAAAAGATGTTATGGGTTCGGGTCCACTAAAGTTAGCTTCAAGAACATCAGTATTGAATACATGGGTGGAAGATTTTCCAAACAAATTATCATCTTTATAGGAGACAGAACCGTGATATTTATTTCCACCCTCTTTAGTTTTAACATTAACAACACCCGAAGTAGCTTGTCCATACTCAGCATTAAATCCACCTGTAATAACTTCAACTTCCTCAATAGCATTAGCAGAAAGCTGAAGCCCCATTCCAGTACCTGCCAAAGGATCCTGTACAGAAACCCCGTCTAGCAAGTAGGCATTTTCATATGATCTACCACCTCTAATGTGGATTTCATTATCGGAAATAATAATACCGGTCTGCTGGGTAAGAACATCTGTTATATTATCAAGTTTAGCGGATTCTATATCCTCTTTAGAGATAGTACGTTTACTTTGAGTTTCTTCAACATCAAGCATCGGTTTTTCGCCGACAATAATAATGTCTTTATCCATCGTTAAGACAGATTCTTCCAGTTTAATATCCAGTTGTTTGGTTTTACCGGGGTCAACTTTAGTGCCGGTATATTGTACGGTTTTATATCCTATGAATGATACCTCAAGATTATAGTTTCCGGGATTTATATTTTTAATCCGGAAACTACCATTAACGTCGGTAGAAGCACCGTAATAGGTTCCTTTAAGGACAATATTAACGCCGGGCAAAGCTTCTCCAGTTTTTTTATCTGTTACTTTACCAGTAACAATACCGGTTTCCTGCCCGTAAAGAGATATAAAACAAATAATAAAAATTGTAATTAATAATTTCATGGTGTTATATTAAAGTCCTGGAATAATACCTTAGTTAATAATTGTGCCACACTTCCCGGGATACCATTCATCTTATGCAGAGGCATACCGATAAAGAAGATGTTTTTGCTGCTGTTTTCAAATCCTATATATCCAGCCAATTCGCTACCTGGGAAATAGTATATAGGAGTAACCCCCGGATTAAGATGGAAACTTCTTACTCTCTGAAAAGAAACAGCTACTTTCAGAGTCGGATAACCAGAATTACTAATATCGACGACCAATTTATTTGGCGCTAACACAGGAAGGTAATAACTAGTATCAGCAAGGATGGGTAAAAATCCTGAGATCTGGGTAAGGTCTATATTCTGTATGAACAACATTGAGAAGAATATCTTTACACCGGCAGCATTAATTTTCTGAACAGTTGCATTAGCAAGGTCCAGTGCAGGGGGAGTAGGGGTGTTATCAGTATACCATAGAATTCCTTTGAATAATTTTACAGTCTCAAGGAATGTTATATTTATATATGGTGGGGTTTGCTTAACCAGATCAATAACATCATATTTATAATTGATGCTATCCATCATATCCTGATAAAAAGTACCCGGACTATCGTAAGCAGAGTAATTATTGACCAATGCAATATTACCTTTAGGTTTTTTAACAAACCAACCCGATTTGCTATTTGGCTGTGTAGCAGAGCTTATCCAAGGAGATTTGGCACCGGAAATATCAACAGCCTGGACATAGAATATATTATTGGAATTAAAAACAAGTCCGGGGAGTTTTATTTTATTCCCAATACTATCTACGGGCTGATTAGTAGCATCGCCATTTATATAAATATCCATTAAAGGATTATCGCTTGTTCTTATTGTAACAATACTTACAGTTCCGTTCAATGATACAAACTTGTTTGAATCATTAAGTGCTATATTTATATACTTAATAGTGTTAATACCATGAACCATATCGCCATCAATATCTCTAGCATCCCACCCAAATGTCATAGCAGTAAATGAAGTATCCGGATGAGTGGAGAGTGCATCCCATATAATAGTTGGAGCAGTATTTTTTATTGGAATCTTTAACATTGCAGGATTAGGGTCGATAAGACCGATATCAACGAAAGGTTCGCCAGCATCCCATTTGCCATTACCATTAATGTCAGTAAATGGTTCAGGACCATAATGAATACCGTTTTGATAGACATCCGAAACATATTTCCCGTTACCAGAATTATCCACAGCCGCAACCCTGAAGGAATATATTGTGTCAACCGCACCTATCTGCAGAGAAAAAAGGCTATCATTTTTGGTTGTAAACGTCCATCTAACACCGTCCCAGGAGAAATAGAATCCCATAACAGTACCATCAAGATCATCACCACTCCAGTACAAATGGATATTACTCTGCTGCAAAGATATTGTACTATCGGGCCTAAGAAAAATTTTTGTAGTAGGAGGTTTATTAACTAAAGGATTATCAACAAGTTTATCCTTACATGCATAAAATGCAGTTAATCCAGCCAGTAATAAGAAAAGAGTAAATTTATTTAACATGAATAATATTGATTTATTGAAACATTAAAATCAGGAGTCTCAGGGAAGAAAATTCCCTGAGACATCCTTTTAACAAATTATTTAATGAGCATCATTTTCTTTACCTGAGTAAAGTTATCAACGGTAAGACTATAGAAATAGATACCAGAAGTCAATGAACTAGCATTGAAGTTAACCTGGTGTGATCCTGCAGTCTGTGGCTGGTTAACAAGTGTTTTCATGAGCTGTCCTAAAACATTAAATATTTTTATATTAACAATTCCTGATTTAGGAATATCATAAGATATAACTGTTGAAGGATTGAAAGGATTCGGGAAATTCTGGTTAAGTTTGTATGCAGTTGGCATAACATAGCTATCACTCTTTACATCACTGATGTGGAAGCCGACTATATCATTGTCATTTCTTGGGGTGAGTTTATAATTAGAGAAAGAAAATCCCAATATACCAGTAATTGATTGAATATTATCACCTTTATGAACAGCTACAGCGGTAGGACCTGCCCAGTATTTTGTTCTACCATCAGACCAGTTAATTCTTGTGTGGTTACCGAGAGCAGTATCTAAACAATAAGATTCGCCATAATTATAGGTAGGACCATCAGCGTTAGCACTGTCAATTGTAACTGCTTTGTAAGTAACAATACAGCTACTCCAGGGTTCTACAGTAAGAGTGCCTAATGTTGAATATCCAATATCACTGGTTTTCATGACATGAGCAGCAGGTAAAGGATTATTATGTGAAACTACTGTAAGAGCAGTTAAAGTATCCAATCTTGTTCCGGTAGAACTGGATAATACCGGAGTACCTGTAACAGTAATTAAATCTCCTTGTTTTAAGGTGGATACACTTGTGCCGAAAGGACCCTTATATCCTAAAATAATGCCGCTCCAGGTAGTGGAACCATTCTGAATATATACTCTCGTTGGATTAGTTCCACCACCGGGTAAATTAGTAGTATCTGCAGTTACTACACCTGAAATAGTTACCGGATATCCGTTATAACTGCTGTATCCGCTTCCTAAAGGACTGTAACGAATGTGCTGAATAGCTAAAGGTTTATTCGCGTTGCTAAATACAAAATAAGCAAACCGGCTTGTATTAATATAGGCGGGATAAGTTGATGAGAGATTATCATTATCGGTAGCTATACAATAATACTCAACATAACTTGAATCACCAGTAGATACAGCAGGAATAACACCAGTATATGTACTATCATTACCAGCTTTCGTCATAGCCGTTACAGGATTATCAACTCCATTCACTCTTGAAAATAACTGTACGCCTGTAACTTTCGCACCGACTAACCCGGCAACTACACATTGTACATTAACAGGAGAATTAAACGGTACTACTCCTTGATCCCTTGAGCAGCTATAAAAATAAGGAGGAGACATAGTGGGCTCCCCAAGATCACCTGGATACATAGGAACAATTTCCCAGACCCATCCGCTGGCAGGCTGATATCCCTCTAAAATTCCTCTGACATAGGGTAATCTGCTACCGTTGACAGGAGCTGTATAACTTGGTCTTAATGTATAATTAGGACCGGTTCTATAATATTTTGATTGTGCGTACATCGAAATATGGTGTCCCAAAGTATCATTGATAGTAAATCCTCCAGCTGTTGAACCAGAGTTATTTATAAGACCAGAGGTAATCAACGGATGGTTACTATCGGATACAAACGAAACATACATACCATTATATTTTCTCAATTTCAGATTAAAGTTTCCCTGAGAGTCCAAACAACTATCAATTGTTAACGGCTTTGGATCAGGTCTTTTAGTTTCCTGGGAAATCAAGTTGACCGGTATAGCAACAGGTAAAGTGATCAGGTTTAATTCAGTAGCGGCTCCGTACTGAGAAATAACTCCGGTAAATTCATAAGTAGTGGCAGTATCGCAGAGGTCAAAAAATGTTCCTGTTGCATTTGAATCTGCCTGGTAAATTTCTAATCCACTCCATGGACTACCGTCTGCAGCCTGAACCCAACATCCCCAGGCGGCAGCATAATAAAAAATTGTCCTTCTATCACCTATAGGACGAACTATCGGTGTAACTAAGACCGAAGCCTGAACACGAACCGTGTCACCAAGCAATGGTGGATTCCAAAAGGCAGTTGATGTATCAACACCTGCCGAATTAGTATAGGCATTTATCTGCTGCAGAGTGACCAGACGATATGGTGAGGTCTGCCCGAACATATATCCTGTCATTAACAGAATAACTACGAGTAACGATTTTATTTTCATTTTTGCTCCAATTATTTAATAATTAAAAATTTGCTAGTTTTTATATTACCGTTTTTATTATTTTTAACGGTAAAAAGATAGAGACCTGTAGCAACAGCCTGTCCATTATCGGTAATTAAATCCCAAGCATGCTCACCGCCAGTAAACTGCTGGTTATTACCTGCTGCATACTGATCGAACCACCTTATATCCTGACCATTAGCAGTTGAATTATGCTGTAATCTTTTTACAACATCGCCTGCCAGGGTATATATAGTAATTTCACAGTCGGAAGGAAGATTATAGAAATAAATTTTTCTTAGTCTTTCAGAATTACCATCCCAAATAGCGCTGCCATAATAAGGATTAGGATAAACACCAAGTTTTGTATTAGGATCTTCAGTGGGAAGAGTCCCAGGTAAAATACTTTTCATGTTAGCCAAATGGCTTGATTCCAAAGGTCCGAGGTTATCAGCGGGATCACCTTTATCAAATGCAGTAACAGAAAAGAGGTATTGCCAACCATCAAGAAGATTCGGGAGAACGTATTTATAATAATATTTTGTAGTATCGTTGGGGAAAGTCATCGGTGTTGCCAATTCGACAGATTTGAATCCTGTATTAAAACCTGTAGAGCCCGCACTATCATATTGAGCTAATACAACCATCGAAGCCAGTATGTTCTGGTTATTGGTAAGATCGAACCCCGACTGTGTACGATAAATCCTATACCCAGCAAAATCCTTTAAGCCGGAAATAGGGTCAACAGATGCCTCAGCTCTTTTATCCCAATAGATTGTAGCCTTATTTTGTTCAGGCACAACCCTCATAACGGGAACAGTAGGAGGGGCAGGCAGGATATAGCGATGAATTTGACCATCACCAAAAATATCTTCACCAGGGTCAATCTTTCCATTTCTATTTCTGTCATTGCCAAAATAAGCTCTCAATGCCCAATCAGCATTGTTGTACAAATAAGTTCTTTCCAATCTTGTATCTGAAGCAGTCGGCTCATCACCAAATTTATTGGCACAGACAACAGCATAAACAACATTTATTGAATCCCCAGGAGCAATATTCTTAAAATATCCATGTGTTATTAATTCTGATCTACCACCGGTACCAGTAGGTAGTTTTATACTAGCAGGATTTATTCCTACGGGATAAAGAGGACCATAGTAGGGATTAAACCTATTAGTTCCTCCAAACCACCCCTGCATTTTTTGATACCTAACACCATCTCCAGTAGGACCATCAGGAGGAGCAAAGAAATTAGGATCAGTAGTATTATTAAACTGCCAACTATTAAAACAAGTAGCCGGAAGAGTATCCTTTCCCCCCGTAGCATTATCAATCAAAAACGAATCAGCAATTGTAGGAGTGGAGCCGAGATATAAAAATCCGACATAACTATTAGTAAAAGGTACATCTCCATCAACATCAAAGCAGTATGCTATTTTCAGGGAATCGTCGTATCCATCGCCACCATGACCATAGAAAGCCCCATTTTTAATAAAGGTAATTTTTGTATTCCTAACAACCGCATCGGTCCAAATTCCCACATAGACACTATCCAAATATTTTCCAGAAACATTTGTTATAGTATAATTTTTAATAACAAAGAAATCAGCGAAAGGGAAATTCCATGCATAATTTTCTTCATGAACAGCAATCCCTAAAGGATTATGGTCTACAATGAGAGTACCGTCAAGAGTAGTAAGGTTAGTATCAGTATAATTTCCTATAAGATCTTGATGAGAAATAGCAAGAGGATTGTAAAACCTTGAATCAAGAAGAGTTGATCTTTCAGCAACTTTGGAGCCATGATCGTTAGTGAATTCATATCCTGAACTACGAGCTCCGTTTGAATTATCAACCGCACCCGTTGTAACAAAAGGACCTATTTTGGTTTTGCTGTTTATTGCATCTTTTTTAAACCCTGAGACCCAAAGACCACCTTGAAATATATGTTCTATACCACTGCCGATAGGGTATTCGCAAGAAGGTTGATGACCGGGCTGGGTTAAATTTAATAATGTATTTCCATAAACACCGAAATTTGAAACAGTAAGGGCAATATTGCCTACACTAGTGTTTTTACTGTTATCATCATCCAATGTTTTACCTAATTTCTGAGTATTATCGCCGGGAGAGGGCATAAAAGCACAGGAGATAATTGCAAGCGCAATTAAGGAGAGTGATTTATATTTCATTAAAAAGCAGTATAAAGTATTATAAATAATTTTATTAATTTGTGATGTGGAACTTAAATAGAAATATTTAATAAAAAAATACCAAAAATAAATATCCTGCGTTTTATTTATTTATAAATCAAAATATTTCTCTTGCTTGTTCATCTGCATGGTAAGAACTTCTAACCAGAGGAGAGGATTCCACTATTTTAAATCCCATTTTTAATCCTTCCTCTTTATAAAACCTGAACTCTTCCGGAGTAACAAAACGATCAACGGGCAAGTGCATTTTGGTAGGCTGAAGGTATTGTCCGATAGTTAAAATATTGCATCCGTAAGAAACCAAATCCCTCATTAATTCCAATACTTCTTCCTTTTTCTCTCCAATTCCAACCATAAACCCACTTTTTGTTTTCAAGCCCTTTCCCCTGAACCATTTTATTAGGTTCAGACTTCTTTCATATTTTGCCTGTGGACGAACGACATGATAAAGACGGTGAACTGTTTCGAGGTTATGGTTTAGAATATCGGGAGGGTGTTTCATAATGATTTCGAATGCTTCTTCGGATCCGCGGAAATCAGGAATTAATATTTCAACAGTAGTTAATGGCATTTCTTCTTTTATTATTTTTATTGTCTGGACAAAAATAAATGCCCCTCCATCTTTTAGCTCATCTCTATTGACGGAAGTAATAACTGCATGCCTTAGATTTAATTGTTTTACGGAATCGGCAACTCTTCGGGGCTCGTTCAGGTCAAGTTCATTAGGGATTCCAACTTTTATATTACAGAATCCGCAGCTTCTTGTACAGGTATCCCCCATTATCATAAATGTAGCAGTTCGATGATTCCAGCATTCAGCTATATTTGGACATTTAGCCTCTTCGCATACAGTATGAAGTTTCTGATTTCTCATCAGATTTTTAACTTCTGAATAATTCTTACCAATGGGCAACCTCACCTTAAGCCATTCCGGTCTTTTTCCCAAATCCCCTTTTTCTTTTTCTACTTTTTCTTTATATGTTTTTTGATGTTGATTTATTATCATAAGTTATCCGGTTCAAAACTTTCCAAAACATCCTTTACAAATTTAAGAAATTTTCCACCAAGCATACCATCAATTATTCTATGGTCATGTGCTAAAGTTAAAGCCATTATGGGTCTAACAGTTATAGAATCATTCCCATCGATATCAACAGCAACGGGTTTCTTAATGACTGCACCCACACCAAGGATTGCCACTTCCGGCTGGTTTATAATAGGTGTGCCGAAAATGGTACCGAATACACCATAATTCGTGATAGTAAATGTACCATGTGAAATATCATCAGGAGTAAGTTTCTTAGTTCTTGCATTAGTTGCAAGTTCATTTATAGCCTTAGCCAGTCCGATAAGATTTTTTTCTCCTGCTTTTTTGATATTAGGAACTATTAGTCCATTTGGTTCCATTGCAACTGCTATTCCAAGATTGATATATTTTTTCTTATAAATGGTTGTTCCATCAATAGTTGAATTTATAAGGGGATATTCTTTCAGAGCTTTAATAACCGCATCGGTAATAAACGGCATATAAGTAAGTTTTATCCCTTCTTTTTCCATGAAATCATTTTTATGGTTTTGAATAAAAGTATGAATTTTCACCATATCGACTTCTATAAGTGCAGTAACATGTACAGAAGTATCCCGGCTATTAATCATATGCTGCATTATTTTCTGCCTGATATTATCCATTGGAATTACTTCAACATCACCAGAAGAAACTGCAGACATCGAGGGAACAGAATAACCTGGAGCAGAAGGGACTCCCGTTTTTTTTTCTTTTAATATTGTTTGCTGTCCGGAAGAGAGTTTTTCAGGTTCGATTTTCTGTTCCTTTCTTCTATCTATATATAAGAGAATATCCTTTTTTGTTATTCGACCCTGGAGACCTGTTCCTTTAATAGTTTTCAGCTCTTCAGAACTGACTTTTTCATTTTTTGCAATGTTAAGAACGAGGGGAGATAAAAACCCTAATTCCTCTTTCTCTTCAAAAGTGTGGGCTGGTGAAGCAGAATTATCTTGCATTGCTGCAGGTTGAGGGGCAGGGGCAGAAATATTAAAATCCTTTGATGCAGATTGGGGGGTAGGTTTTGTTCCGGCAGATCTTGTTGCGGCAGGTTTATCCGATGCAAGTCTTGCAACTAAAGTTCCTACTTCGACTGTTTCCTGTTCACCTACCATTACCTCGGCAAGAGTTCCTTCTGCGGGAGAAGGGATTTCAGTATCAACCTTATCGGTACTAATTTCAAAAAGAGGTTCATCCTTTTGAACCCTGTCCCCTACTTTTTTATGCCATTTAATAATAGTGCCTTCCATAACGGATTCCCCCATTTTAGGCATTTCAATATCTATTAAATTTTCACCGACGGAGTTATTGCTCTTTGGGGTCTCAGGAGCCGGTGAAGCTGATTTAGGGGTCTTAGTTTGAGGTTGAGGGGGTGAAGGGGGGGGGGCTGTTTGTTTAGTTTCGGACTTAGGTGCGGGGGCAGGTTCTGAATGTACAGTTTCGGACTGAGGAGCAGATCCTACTTCATTTATTATAGCAACAACGGTACCCACTTCAACAGTTTCCCCTTCATTAACATTTATTGCGGATAATATTCCATCAGCGGGAGAAGGTATTTCGGTATCCACTTTATCGGTACTTATTTCAAATATTATTTCATCTCTTTTTACGGTATCCCCTTGCTTCTTATGCCATTTAATAATTGTACCTTCATTTACACTTTCGCCCATTTTAGGCATTATAATATCCATTTTCAACTCCTATTAAATTTTAGGGGAGATTCTAATATTTAAAATTCCAACAAATCTTTTATTCCTTTATATACAACCTTTCTGTTAGGCAATATTTCATTCTCAAGGATCGGGGAATATGGTATATGGGAATCTTTGGCAGCAATTCTTTTGACAGGACCGTCAAGAAACCGGAAACAGTTATCGGCAATCCTTGCAGCTATTTCTGCACCGAAACCTGCAGTTAAAGTATCCTCATGAATAACAATTGCCTTATTCGTTTTTTTAACCGAGTTATAAATTGTTTCTTCATCCAGAGGAATTATAGTCCTAATGTCAATAACCTCGACAGAATAACCTTCATCCTCCAGCTTCTTTGCAGCAAACAGAGAATCCCAAAGGGAAACGCCATAAGAAATTACAGTAAGATCATTCCCCTCTTTAACAATCTTTGCCTTTCCAAAAGGGATTAAGTAATTATCATCCGGTTCGGGAGAAGTTGCAAAACTCTGTCTATATAATCCTTTGTGTTCGCAGAAGAGTACCGGATCATTTATCCTGCAAGCTGTTTTTAATAATCCTTTAGCATCGGCGGCATTGGAGGGAAATGCAATAAATAAACCCGGGACATGAGCAAAGATGGATTCTATATTCTGGCTGTGATAAAGTCCTCCGTGAATATATCCGCCAACAGCAACTCTTGTAACGACAGGAGCAGTCCAACAATTATTAGATCTATATCTTAAAGTAACAAGTTCACTTCTCATCTGCATAAAAGCGGGCCAGATGTAATCAGCAAATTGAATCTCTACGACAGGTTTGAGTCCAGCCAAGGCCATTCCGACTGCGACACCCATTATACTTGCTTCAGCCAGAGGTGAATTGAAGACTCTTTGATTACCATATTTTGTAGACAGACCTTTAGTTGCGGAGAATACGCCCCCTTTAGTGTCAGCTATATCCTCACCAAAAACATATATTTTCTTATTCATCTTGAGTTCTTCATGAAGAGCATGGTTAATAGCATCTACCATAACGATTTTAGGCCCGGCCGGAGTTGTTTTTTCATATTCGAGAGTATCCCTGAACCCGCTTTCATCAAAAATAAATTTATCGGCAGTTTCCGGTTTCGGATCAGGGGCAAGCATTGCTTTATCGGCTGCGGTGTTGACCTCTTCAGTTATTTCCCTGATAAGATTTTCATATTCTTTTTTTGTAATAAGATTATTCTCAATCATATACTTAGAAAGAAACTCGTTAGGGCATCTTTTCAGATCCTCTGCCAGATCTTTCGGATCTCTATATTTCCTCTGGTCATCAGATGAGGAATGAGATTGAAGACGGACAACCTCAGCCTCGAGAAGAACAGGACCTTTGCCACTTCTTAAATATTCTAATGCCTGAGCAACATATTTTTTACATTCAAAGTAATTTGTCCCATCTATTTTTAACCTTAGAAGGTTTTCATAACCTGCCATCATTTCTGAAATAGAATGTTCTCTTCCCGCGGTTTGGGAAGAAACCGGAACGGAAATAGCATATTTATTATTCTGTATTACAAAGAATACGGGAAGTTTTTCCCTGCTAGCCCAGTTTACTGCCTCATGGAATTCGCCCTGACTAGTAGTTCCCTCACCGCTGCTAACATAGGATATAACCGGGTTTCCAGTTTTAACAGAAGCTAACGCAGTGCCAACTGCATTTAAATATTGAGTGCCAGTGGGGCTTGATTGAGAAGGAATATTTATATCCCCATGCCCCCAATGGCAAGAAAGCTGTCTTCCACCGCTTGAAGGGTCATCCGCTTTAGCAAAGCACTGCAAAAAGAATTCATAGGGTGTTATACCTGCGGATAAAACGATAGCGAGATCGCGGTAATAAGGAAAAAGCCAATCTTTTTTAGGATCGAGAGCAGAACCGATAACAACCTGAATGGCTTCATGTCCCGCACCTGCTATATGGAAGAATGTTTTTCCCTGCCTGAGCAAGTTCATTGCTTTAATATCAATCTGTCGTGCAAGAAGCATAATGCGGAGATCGTGAATCATCTGTTTTCCGGCATCCTTACCGTTATTATTATTTTTAATTTTTTTATTAACGGTATCTATCATTTCATTATTTGCAGGATTCTTTTTTGCCATTATCAGCCTTTAGCGGTAAGAGGTAATGATAAAATTTCTTCTTTAAGCAGTGTATTCACGGAATCATATCCGAAGAACAGTTTAAAATTACTGACAAGTTTACTTTTTACTTCGAGGAGATCAACTTCATTGTTAAGCTCTTTTTTTAAGGAAGTAACTTCCTTATTAAATATTCCACAAGGAACGATACCATTAAAGAAGGAAAGGTCAGAATTTATATTGAAGGCAAATCCATGCATTGTAATCCACCTGCTTACCTTAATCCCAATAGCGGCGATTTTCTTATTATCGACCCATACACCGGTATACCGAGGGTCGCGAACAGCAGTAATTCCATAATCAGCACATGTATTTATAATAATTTCTTCGAGTCCCCTGAGGTATTTATGAGTATCCTTATGCCACTGGTTCAGATCAATTATAGGATATCCCACAATCTGACCGGGACCATGATAAGTAATATCGCCGCCGCGATCGATATTATAAACAGAAATATGGTTTTGATCGAGATATTCCTGCGAACCAATTAAGTGAGCTTTATCGGCAATTCTGCCTAAGGTATAAGTATGAGGATGTTCGAGAAGAAATAAGACATCGGGGATTTCCTTTTTATACCTTAGCTCAAAAATATTTTTCTGAAGGTCCCAGGCTTCTTGATAATCTATGGTCTCAAGGTCACTATAAAATAATTCTTTCATGTATTATTAAATATGAATAGCTTCATTGTATGCAACACCAGCTGCTTCCATAACAGATTCTGATAATGTAGGATGAGCGTGGATAGTTTTTATAATAGATTCGGCGGTAGCCTCGAGAGATTTAGCCATTGCAAGTTCCGCTATCATTTCAGTAGCTTCTGATCCTATAATATGAGCACCAAGAAGTTCGCCGTATTTTGCATCAAATATTAATTTAACAAATCCCTCCCTTTCTCCTATTGCAAAGGCTTTACCGCTTGCCATAAAGGGAAATTTTCCTATCTTTAATTCATAACCAGCTTCCTTTGCCTGCTGTTCCGTAAAGCCGATACTGGCAACCTGGGGCTGACAATATGTACATCCGGGAATATTGTTATAATTTATATCAGGGGGATTTAATCCCTTTATCTTTTCGACGCAATGAATACCTTCGGCAGAAGCAACGTGAGCGAGCCAAGGTGGACCTATTACATCGCCGATTGCGTACACTCCTTTAACATTAGTTGAGTAATTTGATTTATTAACCTTTATATGATTTTTATACAACTCAATTCCGAGTTCTTCAAGACCGAAGCCTTCAACATTACCGGTTACGCCGACGGCACATAAAACTTTTTCTGCAGTTAATTCTTTAACCGAGCCATTAACGAAGACAGATACTTTTACCTTATTGCCTTTAATTTCTGCTTTTTGAACCGCGGCACTTGTCAGGATATCTATTCCTCTTATTTTGAAACTTTTTTCTAAAGTTAACGAGACTTCCTTGTCTTCGACCGGGAGGATAGAATCCATCATTTCGATCAAAGTAACTTTAGTTCCAAGGACAGAATAGAAATAGGCAAATTCAACACCAATAGCACCTGCGCCAATTACGATCAATTCTCCAGGCTGTTCAGTCAAATTCATAGCTTCTGTGCTAGTGATAATCATCTTATGGTCAACCGGAATGGAGGGAAAATCCTTAGGTCTTGCGCCTGTAGCGATAATAATATTATCTGCGGTGACAGAATCGATGCTTTTTCCTTCAGGGTTGAAAATATCTATCTTATTTGAAGAGGTCAGTTTTCCGAAGCCCTTTATTATATCAATTTTGTTTTTTTTAATGAGGGACCCGACATTTTTGACTATTCGGTCAGAAATATCCCTGCTTCGCTTAATTATTTTTGAGAAATCGAACTCAAGTCCCTGGACTTTTATTCCAAAATCGGTAGAATGGTTTTTCATCAGGTCATATATTTCAGCATTTTTAAGAAGGGATTTTGTTGGAATGCAGCCCCAATTAAGGCAAATTCCTCCTAAACTATCTTTTTCGATTATAACAGTTTTTAAACCTAGTTGAGCAGCTCTAATAGCAGCAACATATCCCCCGGGACCCCCACCCAAAACTGCAACCTGATACTTATCAGCCATTGATTTAGCTTACTTTTGGTTGTTATTAAAATTAATAAACCTAATATAATTAAGTAGTTATCAAAACAAAAACACTCGGAGCAATAAGACACAAGATTTATGACCCGGGGGTCATTTTACTATATTACATACCGACATTTAACATGCGATCCAAGCACTTTTGAAGAATTTGATATAGTCTGACAAAATACTACCACCTTAACAGCTGGGAAAAATTCCGACGACATGTTGCTAGAAACGTCTTTATGTTCAAATGGTTGAGAAAATCGGAAAAGTTCCTTCTTCAGGTCTATTATTAATCCCCCTTCTGATCTGAGGCAGAGCTATTGGTGTACTGAGTCGCTCATCTCTCGCTCATCTCTCGTATATCTTTCGCTCGTTCATATATTCCAATCTCCATGAAAATATTAAATAATATCCTCTACTGTAATTAGGTTCTCTTTTTAAATAAAAGAGAAAAATATATTTTATTTATTTTTTCTCTTTTTGTCCTTGTGACGACTGTCATGCTATTTCCAGTAATTGGTAAGTATCGAATCTGTTCTTATTAAGTTATTTGGTATAACTATTTATTACAAGTCAAATTATTTACAAGACTGATGTTAAATTGTCTGCTTATTTATATCTTTATTCTAATATTTTTTGCTCATAATGAAATCAACAAAAAAGAAATTTGTAATAATTGATGCAATGGCCTTGGCTTATAAGGCATATTTTGCATTCATAAACCGACCATTAAAAACAAGTAAGGGAGAACCAACTTCGGCTGTTTATGGTTTCGTGAACCAACTAATAAAAATATTTGAAAATAATAAGCCGGATTATATTGCTGTTGCATTTGATTCGAAGGAAAAGACATTCCGGCATGATAAGTATGAGCATTATAAATCATCACGCGCCGAAATGCCGGATGATATGATCCCACAGATAAAGCGGATTATGCAGATAATCGAGCTACTTGATATTCCCATTTATATATTGAGCAAATATGAGGCAGACGATATAATAGGCACGGCGGTCCGGTTAGCAGAGGAACATGGATTTGAGTCATTTGTTATAACACCCGACAAGGATTTTAATCAGCTAATTACGGGTAACGTTAAGATAGTGCGACAGGGTAAAACAACTGATGAAATAGTAATATTTGATACTGCGAAGGTGAAGGAAGAATTCGGATTTGAACCAAAACAGATGATCGATTATCTTGCACTTGTAGGGGATGCATCGGACGATATACCCGGAGTGGCGGGAGTTGGTCCGAAGACAGCGATCCCATTAATTCAGAAGTACGGCTCAATTGAGAATCTTTATGAACACATAGATGAAATAGAGAAACAGGGGCTGAAGAATAAATTGATTGAGGGGAAGAAGAATGCGATAATATCTAAGGACCTTGCGACAATACATTGTTCGGTTCCTTTAGATTTTGACTTTGACAAGACACTGGTTACAAGACCGGATTTCGATAAAGTCCGTCCTGTTTTTATAGAACTTGAATTCAAGAATTTATACAGCCGTCTTCTAAATACATACGATAACCATGGGAAGAAAGAAGGAGGGGTCCTTCAAGAGAAGACCACCACAGAACCTGAGCCATTTACACCTGATGCGGAAGTCTTTGATAAGAAGAAGGCAGATTACAAATTGATAACAAAAGTTAAGGAAGCTGAGGAATTAGCTGGCAAGCTATCGAAACTGGATTTGTTGGTATATGACACTGAGACAGATTCCCTGGATACACTTGATCTTAATATTGTGGGTGCTTCGGTATCGATAGCTCCTTATTCAGGATATTTCATTGCAATAAATCCATTTAAGAATAAGGGGAACTTATTTGACAAGGACTTATCGGACCGGCTGGCAAAGGAAGATTTTGTACGGATATTCAAACCAGTATTCGAAAATCCCAAGATCAAGAAGGTCTGCCAAAATGCAAAATTTGATATAGGGGTACTGCGCAGCATCGGAATTGAGGTAAAGAATTTCTATTTCGACACTATGCTGGCAAGTTATTGTATCGATCCTGACCAGAAGCATGGCATGGATGAATTATCCGTAAAGTATTTACATTATAAGCCAATCCCCTTATCTGATTTAATCGGTACCAAGAAAGATCCTACCAAGATGTTCGAAGTAAAGCTTGATGAACTTTGTAATTATGCAAGCGAGGATTCTGATGTTACGTACAGATTATACGAAGTGCTTGATAAGGAACTAAAGAAAAATAACCTTACGAAGTTAGCATACGAAATTGAGTTCCCACTTATACCCGTTCTTGAAGATATAGAGAGAGAGGGCATAAGAGTGGATAAAGGAATACTTAACTCCCTGAGCAAAGACCTGTTGATACTTCTTGATAATTATACAAAGAAGATATACGAGACATGCGGTCAGGAATTTAATATCAATTCTCCCCAGCAGTTACAGAAGATTTTATTTGATAAGCTAATGTTAAAGACGGGCAAGAAGACAAAGACAGGATTTTCTACAGATGCACGTTCACTTGAAAACCTGAGGGGTGAACATGAAGCTATCGATCTGATACTTGATTACAGGCAGGTTGCAAAGTTAAAATCGACCTATGCAGATTCGCTGCCTAATCTTATTCATCATAAAACCGGGCGGATACATACGAGCTTTAACCAGACAGTAGCATCAACGGGGCGTCTTTCCTCAAATGATCCCAATCTACAAAACATTCCTATAAGAACTGAGATGGGGAAGGAAATACGTAAAGCATTTGTACCACGTGATAAGAATTATGTTATTTTAAGTGCGGATTACTCCCAGATAGAACTAAGAATTCTGGCTTCAATCTGCACAGACGAGGCACTAACGCATGCTTTTAATAATGGAGAAGATATACACCGTAGTACTGCTTCACTTGTTTTTGGAGTTCCACAGTCTGAGGTTACCCCCGATATGAGAAGGAAAGCAAAGGAAGTTAATTTCGGGATATTGTATGGTATTGGTCCTTTTGGTCTTAAGACACGTCTCAGGGTAACTCAAACTCATGCGAAGGAAATAATAGATACTTATTTCAGCACATTCAAGAATGTAAAGAAGTTTATGGATGACTGCGTTATTAAGGCACAGGAGAAGGGATATGCCGAAACCTTAATGGGAAGGAAAAGATTTCTACACAATATTAACAGCAGCAACAGAGTAGTTAAGCAATTTGAGGAACGTGTGGCTATTAATATGCCTATACAGGGGAGCGCGGCAGATATGATTAAGCTGGCGATGATAAATATCCATAAGGAACTTGTTAAGAGAAAGACCAAGACTAAGATGGTATTGCAGGTACATGATGAACTATTATTCGATGCGCACAAGGATGAAGTTGAGGAGTTGAGACCGATGATCAAGGAACTGATGGAGAGTGCCCTACCTTTAGAGGTACCTGTTTTGGTTGAAACAGGAATAGGAGATAACTGGCTTGATGCACATTAATTAACAGTACACTTAATGGAATTTGATAAATCTAAAATAAAAAAAATCTTATGTATTAAGCCGAGGGGGATTGGGGATATTGTTCTGTCCACAATTATCATTGATAACCTGATTTCGTATTTCCCCGGTGTTAAGATAGATTATTTAACGGAGCATTTTGCAAAAGCTTGTCTTGAAGATAATCCTAATATCAATAAGATTCTGACTATGGGGAAAAAGGAGTTTCCAATTTGGGTTGCTTACAGAATATGGGACGAGAAATATGATATGGTTATCGATCTGTGGAGTAATCCACGGACAGCGCAAATTACTTTTCTTTCAGGGGTAAAGTACAGAGTTGGTTTTTCTTACCGGGGGCGCAAGTATGCATACAATATTCGAGCGACTTCTGAAAGGGGCGCTTATCATTCGGCTGAACATAACCTTGAACTTATTAAGGCAATCAATGTACCTATAATATCCAAGAAGGTTCAATACTTTGTATCCCAGAATGATAAGGAATTTGCAAAATCCATTTTCCAAAGTTATTTCAAAGATAATGATTTTGTTACAGGTATAATTCCTGCGGGCGGATGGGAGAGTAAAAGATGTGATGCATCCAAGTGGGTAGAGATTTGTAAGGGATTAAGGGGGAAGTATAATGCTAAGTTCTTAATATTATGGGGTCCGGGGGATAAGAAAGATGCGGAATACATTATTAAAAATCTCGGGGATGACACAAAACTTGCACCAGAAACAGATATTAAGCAAATGGCTGCTCTTTTAAGTTTATGTAATTTAGTTATAGCAAATGATTCGGGGCCCATGCACATATCTGCTGCATTGGGGAGACCTACCCTGGGGATATTCGGACCGACTGATCCCGCTGCGCACAGACCTTATTCCCCTATTTCAGATTATGTGATAAAGGAGGACCTCTTTTGTATAATCTGCAATAAGTTAAAATGTCCATACGGACATGAATGCATGCTTGAGTTAGCTGTAGATATGGTATTGAGTAAAATTTCTGCTTTGTTGAAATAAATCTTTCTTTCGGCCTATCCACAGAATTATTAACCAATTAAATCCATAGAAGAAAATATTTTTGTTATATTTAATTAAAATCATTAAAACATATTTTATTAAAGAATTTATGGATCTATTATTTAATCCTTTTTCTTTTGCAAAAAGGATCAAACGACCTCTTATACTGGATGGTGCAATGGGCTCCCTTCTGCAACTGCATGGAGTACTCAGGGATGAATATTTATGGATGTCGCTTGCCAATATAACTCATCCTGATACTGTAATTGAACTGCATAAACAATATATAGATGCAGGTGCAGATATAATTACAACAAACACGTTCAGGACAAACCCGGCAGCCGATAAGGAATATTCATCCAGAGAGAATAAATATTACATTGAGCGACAAAATTTTATCGAACGATCAGTAGCTTTGGCAAAGAAAGCCGCTGATGATACGCCCGTATTTATTGCAGGTTCAAATCCACCTGCCGAAGATTGTTACCAGAAAGAGACCACACTTACTAAAGAAGATTATTACTGGAATCATGAACTTCATATTAAAAAACTATTTCTTAATCATTGTCATTTCATCTTAAATGAAACCCAGAGTCATTATAAGGAAATAGAAACAGTATCATCCATATGCAATAAAGAGAAGATCCCATTTGTAGTAAGCATTTTCTTTGATGATGATTTTAGACTGCTATCCGGAGAACCAGTTGATGCAGCAATACAGAATATTCTAAAATACGAACCACTGGCGATTGGGTTCAACTGCATAAGACCCGAAACATTCCTATCATTTATCAGTAAGCAGCAATTGAAATTTAACTGGGGAGTGTATATGAATTGCGGAAGCGTCGCAGTTACCGATGATATAATAAAACCGGGCATTTCTCCTGACGACTATAAAGAGGTTATGAAACAAGTTCTGAAATATAATCCATCCTTTATAGGCGGATGCTGCGGGACTACACCCGATCATATCAAGAAAATTAAAGAGATCTTTGATGAAAGAATTGAATATTAGAACGCCGGCAAAGATCAATATTGGGCTTAACATTATTTCCAAACGGGAAGATGGTTACCATAATCTTGAAACTATTTTTTATCCCATTAATTTATGGGATGAACTGACAATAAAGGACGATAGTAAATTTTCTTTAATTACTACCAACCCCCCGCTGAATAGGGAGCAAAATAACACAATTATCAAGGCAAAGGAGCTTATAAGTCAGTTAACCAGAATTGAGATAAACACATCCATCACACTAAACAAAAGAATCCCAATAGGAGCAGGCATGGGGGGGGGAAGCAGTGACGGCGCTGCTGCATTAATTATGTTTAATGAATTCTATAATTTGAAGCTATCGAATGAGGATTTATATTCATTAGCTTTAAGGATCGGCTCTGATGCACCATTTTTTATTGATCCAAAACCGAAATTCGCATCCTCACGCGGTGAAGTCTTTGAGCCTATTGGGTTAATAATAGACAAACCAATACTTATAGTAAATCCAAGAATACATATTTCAACTTCATGGGCATTCAGCAGGATAACGCCTAAGATCCCGGAATTCCATCTGAACCAAATTGAATTTCAGGGGTATAATGATTTATCTAATCTTAAGAATATTATTATTAATGATTTTGAATCAGTTGTTTTTGAAAGTTATCCGGAAATAAGGGATATAAAGAATAAAATGTATGATTTGGGCGCAGAGTTCTCTTTAATGACAGGGAGCGGCTCGACTGTATTCGGAATCTTCCCGGATATGTCATCTGCTCAGGAGGCATCATTAAAATTCCCGACAAATTATTTTACTTCCATTAACAGATAGAATAGACAGGATGAAAACAATTTTGACATTATTGTCCGTATTAATTATTGCGGTCACTTTTTCAGGGAATACTTTTTCTCAACATAAAAACACGCACAAAAAGAGCAGAAAAGTATCAGAAAAACTTCCCTCCTGGGTAATCAAAAAGAATCTTATAGTAAATTCCAAATTAGAACCCAGGAATGATCTAATAAAATCACTTTTTGACAAGTTAGAAGCATCTGAGGGGATAGGGACTAAGGTTACAAAAACGGAATTCCTGAGACTATTCAACCGAAAGGAATCCAGAATTGTTTATAAGGATAAGTTAATCAAATATGCTACACCTAAAAGCCAAATCATTCAAAAAGCAGAACATGACAATTATACTAATTATTTATTAAAACAGGAAAAGATCCTTGAAGGGGTTGACTTCCTATATAAATATTCAGATATACTTGACAAAGCAGAGAGCAAATATGGTGTTTATAAACAGGATCTGGTTTCAATTTTAATGTGGGAATCGGGTCTTGGTAAATTTACCGGAAACAGCAGGGTATTTAATATTTTTATGGCTCAAATTTTATTCATAGATTCGGCGCAGAAATTTGCTCTTAATAAGTTAATCAAAAAGGAAGGAGTTGACCCTTTTGCTGATTCAAGCTTTAGGGCACAGGAACAAAAACGCCTATCTCACAGGAAGAGTTATGCAGTAGACGGATTAGCTGCCCTGCTCAGATATTGCAAAGAAAAGGGGATGGATCCATTGGATCAGAAGGGATCGTGGGGAGGAGCAATCGGATATGTGCAGTTTATGCCATTCAATTTACACTATGCGGTCGATGCAGACAGCAACGGAGTGATAGATCTTAAGGGATGGCCGGACGCTATTTACAGTGCTGCAAATTATCTCAAGGTTAAGGGGAATTACAGCAAGGATGAAAAAGGAAGGAGGGAAGCCATTTTTCAATACAATCACAGCGATGAATATGTTAACGGAGTAATACTTTATTCTGATGAAATCCACAAAAGATCCTTACAATAATAATTGAAATAGATTGATGGAGAATGTTTTATAAAAGAAAGATAAACTATTGAATTATATAATATAAATGATTATTATTGAATAATAATTAAAAGGGTTAGGGAATTATGGCAAAGATTAATTTCACTCACAAACCTCAAGATGAACAGTTAAGAATATTAAATGACTACCTGATCAGGAGAGCTCAACATAAAAAACAAAGCGATGTTACAATTGACCATATAGTAAACCGCTTTAAACATAACAGATGCTATACAAATAAAGCCAAAGCGATATATTTTTCAAGGTTGATGCATATCCTGGAAAACAATGAAACAGAAATCAAATCTGGTACTTGAAACCATTTATAATAGAGGTTAAAACAGGCGCATAATTTCCACGATGATTTTTTTGAGAATGGAGGATTAAAGAATTATCCCCCGATAAGTGCATCATCATACTTTTTAGTATGGGCAGGATCTATCTTTTTTAATGTTTTATAAATATCCCTATTGGGATAGACCTTAAAATACTCAGCCATTTCACCATTCTTCGCATCAAAGAATACCTTCATAAGGACAGTATTTATATCGCCCTGAGTTCTAATATTATCAATTGCAAACACGAGTTTGGCCATATTCTTAATAGCGATATTCTGGTTCCAATTATAAGCATCAAGTCCATTATAATGATATTCATAAAATGCCTCACGGAAAGAGCGATACTTTTCGCTCATAAGATCTTCGACGAGTCCTCTTCTACTAAAAGATGCACTGCTGTTCTGCCAGCCATCCGAAAATGCACTTGTAGCTCCAAGGTTAACCAGATCCAATGCCTTTGAAAAAAATCTTGTCCCGCCTAGTTTATCAAAACTGTCAGCATCAAGACCTAGAATAACATTAACATAATAATCCATAAAGCTTGTTATAGGGTCATATATAGACTGGTTAGGATTTAAGGGCTGATCCTTCTGATAAGTAAACCTCCAGGAGCCATCATTAATGTTGAGCATAAGTGAGTTTTGAGTACTTTGGTATAGGGATCTTTGTGAAGATACAACTACCTGAGCAGTATAATTAGTATTATCGGCAGTCTGGAAAAGAATATTCATCGAACATTCAATCTTCCCCCCTTCCCATCTTTCGGCTGTAAATTTTGTTTTATTAAGATAATCATCGACTGTCTTCTGAAATCCATTGAGAGGATCTTTAGCTGCTGACTGCAGTTTTTCCATATTGACACTTACTTTGCAGTTCAACTCCTGCGCTAAGCCAACACAAACAAAGAAAACAAGGATCAAAAGAAAGTATTTCATTTACCGACCATTAAATATTTTTTTTATTGATTTAATATAGAAAATTACATATATATTAAACAATGAATTAAAATTTCTATGCGGGTTTTATTTCACCTT
>OCZT010001456.1_pt1 | contig 24514 bp, 40 predicted proteins | sample 1539031 | NCBI WGS metagenome assembly OCZT01 (sample SAMEA3539308, study PRJEB22396) | soil metagenome | biome: tundra; feature: field; material: soil | place: USA | collected 2010-05 | depth 0.15 m | reverse complement strand
CCAGCTGCAACCACGCGCTCATAATCTGAGTCATCAACTAGAGCGAAGAGACCTTGCGTAAGTGGTATGCGTTTCATTCTGCATCCACTTTCATGGTCATCTTGATGCACCTGGTTCGAACTGTGATCCATGAACCGAGGATACCGCGACCACGCCATACGAACGGACCACGAATCACCCACCGAAACTGCAGCATGTTGTCCGTCGCATCCGTTGTGTACACAAGGATCCTCTTACTCATGTTCGAACCACTTCCTCTCCTGTCCACCGGTCCCAAACCGTACCGCAGTCCGGACACGTCCAGAACGACACGCCATCATATCCAGCTGTCTCGATACCGCACAATCGGCTGTAGTACCGAGGTGGACACATGCAAGGTTCGTACTCGTAATACTTTTCGTCCCATGACTGCAACTTCTGGCATGGCGCAATGTGTCCGTAGTAACCCTTCACAACGGACTCCACTGGGATCTGTGTTGATCGCCAATCAGCGTGACACTTCGGACAGTACCGACCTATCTCGGTGTCTTGGTCCGTGCTCACCAGCTTGGTGGACACCTACAGTTCCTTCAAGCAAGAGAACGGAAGTCCGATACGTCCACCCTTGTCGAGATGAACGACAGCGATACCGTCCGTATGGACGGTTTCGAGTGTTCCGGTCTGATTTTTGCACGTGCACTTTGGTGAGTATTTACCGGTCGAATGCTCCGGTGGCTTGATTGCAACCTTTACACGCTTCACTGCTGCCTCCTTAGTTGTCTGTACTTCGTGCGCTGCACCGATGTCGTCAGATAGCAAGCACACCGATGCAGCGCCCGCTGTCCAGGCGACTGTTTGCTACTTCGGCACCACCTCGTACCGTGCCTTGATACTCATCTCCGTGGCACGCTTGTTGCGGTCGGCCGCGCTTGTGACTGCTTGCGCTTCCTCCGCGTAACCGGTCACGAAACCAGGACCATCGGACACACCCTTGAGACGGATGTGGAATGGCTCATCCTTTGGCAGTGTTGCCATGTTTGCCTCCTTCATGATGTTTGCCTCGTGCAACACATCGTGAGCGGTACCAATAGTGCTATTACGTGGCGCACTTGGGCCATTTGATTGGTACCGCTCCCGCTGTATTGCGCAGCGGTCCGTTTTGCCAGCGGATCTGGTTGCTACTCCGTTACCGGCGCAGCAGGCTTGGCGGTGCGCGTCTTGCGAGGAACGACCTTGAAGAGGATCTGCTTCGCAGCCTCATCGTGGAACGTCTCGACGGACACCTTACCGAACGCAGCTGCACGAGACAGTTGCGTCTTGATTGCCTTCACATCGTCACCCTTTTCGAGCGTGACCTTGTGCGTCCCACCCGCAGCGATGTGCGTGTCGAACGGATTTGGTTGACGGACCTTGCCAGCACGCTTGCGCGCAGGCAACTCTCCCTTGAATGCTTCAACCTTCATTTCATCTTCCTCCTGTCGGTCCGTTGGGATCCGACGTAGTTTGTCTGGTGTTACTGTCCGAAATGCTGGATCCTTCACCATGATTATGGTGACTTCCCTCACTTCGCCAGTACTTTCATCAGCAACGATCTTTTGGACCGTTGCGTCAAACCATGCTTCGTACTTCTGGAACTGCACTCGCACTGTAGCACCTAATGTGATCTCTCGTGCATTACGGTCAAGAAACTCCGTAAGCAAGACGCAGCCCTTCGGTACGAACTCCGGTATCGATACTTTGATTTTCTTGGTCATTGCGTTTCCAAGATATCGAAGTATCGCAATCGTGTCAAATCAGCAGCTACTGGCACGTTTCCGATGATCTGCCACTCGTCGATCTCCACCACTGGCTGCTCGAAATCAAGCAACTTGCAAATGGCTTCACCATAACGATGTTCGATTGTGACATAAATGTCGTAACCGTTATCCGTTCTGGTTGCACCGAATACAATCACGTTTCCTTCGTCACGTATGAATGAGTAAATCAATACCTCCATTCCGTGTTGCCTCCTTTGTTTGTTGTACCTTGCGCGGATGGTGCAGGATTCGAACCTGCGAGAGTACAACGTACTCTACTGGTTTAGCAAACCAAGCGCCTTCAACCACTCGGCCAACCATCCTTGTCACTCTACTGCTGCACAGTACTCGCAGAACTGCTTTGCGAGACATCCACCGGCACCAACGTACGCTCCGTGCTCACACGTGTAGTCCGCTGCTTCAGGATGCAGCGCAACATGCGCCGCACTCATTGCAGCCACGACACGCAACCGAGACTCCGGATCCTTGCCGATGTTCTTGAACGCAGGGTTGCGCTCATCGTTGAATCTGGTGGTCTTCATGTCACCTCCGTTGTATAGCCACATTTGTACCTATTAGGACCGTTTCCGACCCTAATAGGTACATTTGTGCCTATCGTTTCGCGCTGGCTTTCTTGCCATCGGACAACGTTGGATCGCTCATGGTGCGCTTGCCGCCACCTTGATCAGCGACCTTCTGTCCGTAGCCGGAACCACCACGGTTGTGCTTGGTGTTGTGTTTCGTGCTCATGTGTCACCATTCCTTCGTGATTGCGTGCGCAGCCTTCACAACTGACTGAGCACTGTTCTTAACTGCTTCGACACTTCCGTTGGCCCAGTGCGCCACGTAGGCGAACGTGTAGTCATCGGAGACCAGTCCTGCAGCGTCCAGCACGAGGTAAGCGGTCGACTCCGCTTCCACCTCACGTTGTCCGCGACATTCCCGGTACTTCCCATCCTCGCCGTGACCAAGCACGATGTGCACCAGTTCGTGTGCGAGTGTCTTGGTTGCCTGCAGCTGCGTCACGTCATTGCGCACTCGAACCCGCTTCAGTTCGTAGTGCGTGTCTCCGTTCGCACCGTTCAGTTCCGCATGGCTGGTGCGTTCGAGCACGTAGCCTGCAGACTCAACTTGTGCTGCAAGCTGCGCGTACAGCTGCGCACCTTCACCACTGTCGAGCAATGATGGCTTGACCAGTTCTTCGGCCAATGGATCACCTTCGGTCTGTGACACGTCCCACACGTAGGTGAGTCCGAATCCACGGATACCGTGAACCACCGAACCGTCATCCTCTGTGCGCTTGTAGGCCAGCGGGCGCAGGATCTGCATTCCCGACTCACCCTTTTTCACTTGTCGACCGAACTCCTGCCATTTCTTGTACCCGGCCACGCGTGTTGCCGTGCAGCCGGACTGCAGCATGATCAGGAAGACGTTGTTCGCACTGTAGTTGTGGAACCGTGCCGACTGTGCGAGAAACTTTTTCCAGTCGTCACCGGTCACCAGTGCGGACACTGCTTCCTCGATCTTGCGTTGTGCGTCTTCAAGCTTGGGATTCATTTTGTTGCCTCCGTAGTTGTTTGCGTTTGCGGATCACGTCAGTTCCAACCTTTAGGTTGTCGACGTTGAATATGTCCGAGATGAGCAGTGATGTTACCAGAAACGAAACCTCACTGTGAATCATCGATTCTTCTGAACCAGCTTCATCGTTGCGAGCAATCCACTCGATTGCTTCGCGATAGCTGGCCCGCTTCACTCTTCCTCGTATCCGTCGAACCAACCTTCACCATGCGTTGATTCGAGTGAGCAGTGTGCTTGCGCTTGTTCGAGCGTAAGACCTGTCTTGACTGTGGTGGTGTTTCCTTGGAAACGGAAACGCCTGATCTTGTACGTTGCCATTCTGTATTGCCTCCTGTGTTTGGTGTTGCTCGATAAACCCGCTTGCATCTGCACGCCCAACGAGTGGTATCTGTAGCGTCTGCCGACTCCCACTTGCGTTCGAGAGTTAGGATCTCCCGTTACTCCACTGAGTTTTGTTGACGTGCAGCGCGGATTTAGTGAGGTGCACCGATCCTCCAACCGGTGCACCTCCCTCAATCAGCGACCGTACACAAGGTCTGCGATTGCGGTGCAGTCTTCGAAGTCCAGGTGCTTCATGGCCCTCGTGGCTGCAACGTAAAGCAGTTTCTTGTCACTGTCGTTCAATGTCTTACCCTTGTCAGGGTCGTTGTACGGAAAGTCTCCGCACAACTGGACTGTGTTCCACTCAAGTCCCTTGGACTTGTGCGTGGTGGTTACCACCACATCCGCATCCTCGATCTTGGTGGTACTGGTCACTGCGTCCAACACTTGCTCCGGAGAGAACTTCGTGAACAGATTGACCCACTTCGCAAGGTCTGCGCCGTTGGGATCGTTCTCTGCGTACTCTTCAACTTCTGCCCATGAAGCGAAGCACGCCAGTTCGAAGTGCTCCACCTTCCGGCCATCCTGCAGCTTGATCGCCGCACGCACGAACGCAGCAATGTCATCGTTCTTACCGACGAGCACTGCCTTGTGTCCGTCCGCACGCGCTTGCAGCACCGAACCCATCGCACCAGCGTTGGTGCGACAGATGATTGCGTCAGGCTTGCGTGCGAATCCGGTGGATGACTCTCCACCACGACCAACTAAGCGCAGCTTTGCGCTTGCGATCGTGTCAAGGATCAGGTTCGCAACATCTGCGATGCCTTGTCCGAACCGGAATGAGTGCGTCAGGTAAGCGGTGTGCTCCGCACCAACGGTCGCGAGTGCGTCAACCGCACCGCGCCATTCGTAGATGCCTTGCATTGAATCGCCCACCCATACGACCTGCTTTCCTTGACGTTTCACAACGTCGACCATTACCGGAGATGCGTCTTGCGCTTCATCGAACAGCATGAAGTCACCAGGGATCTTGGCATCACCAAGTGCCCATATTTTCAGGTAGTGGTCGTGGTTGAACGGAAGGACACCAGCAGGGTTAACAAGGTCGGACCACGCAGCATCGATGAACGGTTGCAGTATTGCGTGCAGCCGGTCACGTCGAACGTGCGAACCTTCCTTGTCGAGTCCGTTGATTGACTCCATGTGCTTGCTTGCAAGCGGTGCACTGTCGGCACTGTTGCAGAACTTTTTGATCGCAAGGTACACGTACCCTGCGAGCGCACCAGGTGCCAGCGTGTGAGACTCACCAGCGAATGACCACGAGAATGCCTTGATTCCCAACCACTTGGCAATCTCGTGTGACTTCATCCGGTTGGATCCGAGTCTCGGAGCGTACACCTTGCTCGTACCGGACATGGCCAGTGAGTGCGCCGTGGTGGCTTGAACGTTGCGCGGGAGTTTCAGTTGCGCCGCCGTCACGATGTCCGTGTTGAAAGCGATGTACTGTCCCTTGCGCGTGGTGCTGTTGGCAATGGCCATCAGCGTGGTGGTCTTACCGGTGCCAGCACCAGCCTGCACTGCAATCGACTCACCCGTCTTGAAGAGATCGAGAACGTGCTCTTGCTCTTCGGTGAGAGGGTAGGTCTTCTCAGCAACAGCCTCCGGAGCAGCTTCACCGGTAGCACACTGTGTGCAAACGGTCAGCCACCCACCAGGTTCGCCACCAAGCAAGCCAGCTTGTGAGATCACCCACTGTGAGCAACCTGCACACGAACCAGCAAACTTGTTCGGGCGATTCTTCCATTTTTCTGTGTTGAACATGTGGTGTCATCCTCCACTTTTAGTTGGTTAATGTTTGGTCAGATTCAGCGAAGTGTAGGAACGTAGCTCCTGCACGACGCTCAAGCTGCCAGACGTGCTCCTTTGCGAATATTACAGCGTAGGTGCGAGGCTTGTACGTTGTCTCTCGTGTGACTGCCACCGTTGGCAATAGCCACAACGTGGTCGAGTGATACTGACTGTGGATTGGGATTACGAAGTGACTTGTCAATCGACTTATCACATATTCCACAGATCCAACCATCACGGTCGAATATCTCTCGATCATTGAATCTTTCCGAGTCAACCCCAGCCAAGCGAGCACGCCGAACATGCACTGATGATCGCTTGAGTTGGTTGAATCGCTCACTGTTAGCTGCATTCCATACTTGCCGACTCTTTTTTCCTTTTTCATTGTTAGCTGCATTCCAACTACGGTTCTTTTCCGATTTTTTTTCAGGATTGGCTATATTCCAACGACGAGCGTTATCGCGGTTGCGTTTCTTTTCCTTTTCAGGGTCCGCTGCGCATAACCGTTGATAAGCCTCCCTACTTTCTTGCGTTGATCTTTCAGGATTGGCAGCCCGACGTTTCCTAGTTGCGTCTCTGAAATATATTCTCCGTTCTTCAACGGTCATAGTCCGTATTGTCATTTTCTGTCACCTCCTCCTTTTATGTGGTAGTTGAATGTGTTCGACGTGTTTACTGCGCCGCACCTCCGAAGTGATGCAGCGCCGTCTACAGGTCAACCCTCAAGGACTCCGATGCAGTACGAACAGTGGATGATGGCATCCCATGTCTGTGCTGCTTGCAGCCCAGTCTCGTTCACACGCCTCTCTTCCAAGTATGTGCGGTGATCCTTCAGTTGCTCAATGGCCTTTACATTCTTCTTCATTGTTGCCTCCTTGTTGGTTGAAATGTTCAGCAGCTGCACTCTTGCGAGTGCAACTGCTTTGTTCTTCAGCGGTAACTGGGGTCCGAACGAACGACCGGTGATGCTCCACGCACACCAGCGTCGAGTTGCAGCACTGGTCCGAATGATGCATTGCGTCGATCGCCCATGCGACGATCCGCATTGGCACGCACCACAACGTCCCTGTAATGGGTCAGTGTGTGCAGCTTTTCTACCTCTTCAATCGTCACTTTCATTTTGTTGCCTCCTTGTTGTAGTTGAGTGCTTGAGTAGTGATCGGCCCGCAGTTAGTTGGTTCGCTTACCCTCCCCACATTGTGGCCACGCCGTGGTTACTCTCAGCTACTTCGTTCGCTGCGTTCTTCCGTTTCATTCGCCTTACCGTTCAGCCTCCGCAGTCCTTCGTTCAGGGATCGTCGCACATTCTCAGCGCGCTCGTGGTCGTTAACCGTCAGGGTCTGTTTCAATGGCTTACTTCCGATGGCACTTCATCGTTGCCGTTCACTACTCAAGCACTCAACAAGTGATCAGGTAACCGGCGACCGTAGCCCTACCTGTTGAAGACAACATCACGTGGTGTTGTCTGCACTCAGAGGTACCAATCGTTTACCCTGTCCCGCCTGATCACTTGTTGAATGCTTGCGCATTCGATTCTCAGGTGACTACTGACATGTCTCGATTTACGGAGTCCCGGCACTGTGGACTAACCGCTTCGAACTTTCCCATGTGGTTGGTTCCTGGTAGTTGCATTCAGTACGCTGAGCGTGGCGGAGGCTGGTCTTTCGGAAGGCCAGCAAAACTTTCAATATCAAGAGAATACCATAAATCCAGCGTTGTGCCATTATTTCTTCGAATCTGGAAAACTTCGCTGTGACCAGGGATTATTCAATGAAAATAGGTTCGCTCAACCTCGTCAATCACCGATAACGCTTCCAGCTTGGTTGCGTACGGTGGACCGGTCACGGACCAATCTCCGCAGTCATCTCGCACCACTGTGCGCCAGTTCTTCGAACCGAGGTGTCCAATCTTGATGCGCTCGAATCGCGTAGCGCTCATCGGACCGTAACTCTTGATCTCATTCCAGTGCATCAGAACCAGGTGCGCAGTGCGTTGTCGACCACCAGCTGTACTTCCACATTCGTGGCCGGTCGTGGTCGTGCGGACACCCATGGTCCGTCACCCTTCCAGATCGATGACGCATGGTCACCATCCGGTCTCGTGCGCTTGCGATCGATGACTGTGATCGTTCCTTGCGTGTATTGCGTGCAATGCAGTTCGTTCCACGTTTGCGAGTACTGGTCACCAGGTCCGTACAACTCCAACGGTTTACGCGCAAGCCAACACTTCTGCGGTCGCGGTGCCGTTTCGTTTACTGGACCCGGCACGATCAACGCTTCGTTGTACTCTTCACTTAACTCACCCGCAGGAGACATGTAACAACCACTCATTCGCCAATAACGTTGGTTGAACAAGTGCCCAGCAACTATCGTGCTCGTGAAATCCCATGGATGATCGTGGATGTTCGAGTACTCCCAAACGAGCAATCGTTGATCCCATATCTGCAGTCGTGGCTCGTTTTCTCCTTCGAGATACGTTCGCAACATACCGAACCCTTGCGTCTCCCACCGGATCGGAAATGCGTTCATCGTCCGGCGCAAGATCACCTCTACTTCATCTCGCAGTGTCATGACAGCACCAGGTCTCCGTTCTCGTCAACATCTGCCGTATGCAGTGCGTGGATTCGTTGGTCACCGTGACTGCGAACGGTGTCGACATACACGATTGCATCTGAACGCAAACGTGGATCATCTAAGGCTTCTATGAGTAGATGCAGTTTCATCTCAGTACCTCTCATCGGTCTTACCAGGGATCGTGCGCACACCATTGATGACGATCGGTTGATAATCACCGCGCCCGTTGGTCCAGTGCAATCGCGCAGAGTGAGCACTGTCCGGAAGATCGTTGTAATCCTCCAATAGCATTGCCCTCTCCGGATCCGTTTCGATCTCAGCCATGTGTCGTTGCCTCTTTCACTTTGATGTAACCACTCCCACTAGGACCACTGCACCACTCCCATTCCACATTGCTATGTACTGCTCAACCACCTTCAAACTGATACGACCTTGCTGCGCAAGATACTCCACCTCGTCCAGTGATCTGGCATTCAGGTTGTTAGTATTGGCGCACCGGTAGTTATGGCATGGTTGCTCGTGCTCGCACGTTATTTGGCTCATGGACAGGACTTTAGCAGACATTTGCATTTCGTACCAATCTCCATTATTCTCTTGTCCATGACAAAAGAGATACCGACTCCAAAGGAACTGATCGCTGCAGCCATCCGTGCAGGATGGCGCGTTCGTGATGGTGGTAAGCACGTCATTATCTATCCGCCTGATGGTCAGCGACCGGTTGTGCTTGCCAGACAACTGAAAGGACGGCAGATTCCAGACCAAGTGAAGAAGTGTCGCGCAGCTGGTCTGTCAGTTTAGCTGCGTACACTTCGTACATTGCTGTTAGGTCTCGGAAGATCAGTTCATCGTACGATGGCCAACGCTTCCATATGTTGCGTGGTCCGTACCATGTGTCCCACGTGTTCAGCAGTTGATGTGACACGCTGATTTGTCCGGACAGCGTGACAACGTTTGCCGTCATCTCCGGTCCACCATGGATCCGCCAGTGCACGTGTCCGATGTCGGACAGTGCTGCAGCCGGAACACACAAGTCCACGAGGTGCTTGAAACGCAACATCAGTGCCACCTCACTCGATTGGACTGTCCGATCACGATCTGATGTCCACAGTCGTCGGCGCACTCGCGCACGAGCACATCGTGTCGACCATCGTCCAGCACCATGCGCCACCCGTTCTCATGCACGCACCGGACTGCGCTGCGACTGGCACGCCGGAACCGTGTGAGTCCTAACCGACCCGTCTCGTGGTTGCGTACGCCTTTCATATCTCGACGTTTCACTTCGGATCCTCCCAGTGTTCTTCAAGCCAGTTAAGACATGCCTCGATGCGCTTGTCATCGTTCCACGGATCTAAGTCCGTTCCAGCTATCTGGTCTCCGAGATCACGTCGCGAGTACATCAACATGTTGTGGAGCGCACATCCACGCGTGCGTTGTGGTTCAGCATCCATCACTTGTTCCAAGAACTCTTGAAATGGTTGCTTATACTCTGCCATGTCGCCATTTCTTCCACGTGTAGGTGAACACGTTCGTCGGAGGTTTCGCTGCCTCTTGCAGCTGGTGGATGTGCTCTGCGTTCATCCACGTTTGGCCAGCGAAGTACACTAGCTTCGAGTGATCGGTGCACCATGGATTTTTCTTGATCCACGGAAACGACAAGCTGCGCCTGTTCTTACAACGGAACGCAGCACACTTACGCTTCTCAACATACGGATTTTTCGGATAGAAACGTTCAGGATCATAACGTCGATCAGGGATTTTCCAAACTGTCATCACAACAACCCAAGAGATTTGTTGGTTCGTGCAAACTCACCGTGAAACTCTCGTGCAGCTGTGTCACGAACATTAACAGCTTGAATCAGGTCATCAAACAAACCTAGATACGTTCGTTTTCCTTGTTTGTTGATGTACGCTTGCCATTTACCAGTTGCTTTATGCCAACTGACTCCAATGAAACCAGATGTGTTCGTTGATTTCAGTCCACGATTTTGACAGTTTTGACTGGTGGTTGCAACACGAAGATTCAATCGACTGTTGTTAAGTCCATTCAAGTCTTTGTGGTCAACTTCAACTCCGTATTCAACACCCATGATCAATCGATGCATCTTGATGGGCGATTGTCCACCATTAAGAGTATGGCGTGCATAATACGTTTTCCGATGTTTGATTGCGTGCCATGGTCCAGCTGCAACCACGCGCTCATAATCTGAGTCATCAACTAGAGCGAAGAGACCTTGCGTAAGTGGTATGCGTTTCATGATGCGTCCCCAAACTCGCGCCGCAACACTGCTTGTATCGTCCACACCTCACGCATCAGCGTTAGCGCAGCTAATGACGCACTTTGCTTCTCGTACGCTTCGGCGCGTTTTGTCATGCATTGTGCGTGACCACGCAACGCCATTTTGACGATCTCTGTTTCCTTCTCACTCAGTTGCATAATCGGTCTCGCAATCCGTACTCATCATGAATGATGGATGGTTCTGGAAGGTACCAGAACGTGTTCCTGGTTCGTGCCTTGCACGAGTAACATGCCCACGCATCACAATCCTCATGGTCTCGGAGGAACAGGTACCAACACAACTTGATCAACGTCTTGCATCCACACACGATGCACAACCGCTGCTCGATTACCAGTTTCTTTGGTGGTGGTGGTGGTTCCGGTTCAGCTGGTTTGCCACCGTAAGGGTATCCGTAACCCATTACTGTGCGATGTGATCGATGAATCCGTAATCAAGTGCTTCTACAGCTGTCAACCACCAGTCACGATTCAAGGTCTTATCGTGCAAAGATTCTTTGGTGATCTTCTCCGGATTCGCTCGACTCACGAGCACGGTTTCGATGTCATTTTGAAGGTCTTCGGAGAACTTCAGTTGGTTCTTCATGGATTGCACACTTAACATTCCTTCGAGAAACGCAGACACCTCGTGCGCCATGAAGTATGAGTGACGATGCATCGATCGCACACGTCCCGCTTGCAGCACCACACCGGCCATTGACGCCACCTTGCCGTATGTGGTCACGTCGATTGCGGCACCCGCCTCAACACGATCAGCGATGAAGTCATACAGCGCCCATCCTTCGAACACAGACCCACCAGGTGAGTTAAGTGCAATGGTGACCGGCGCATCGTTCATGGCCAACCAGTGCTGCACGATCTCAATACACGTGTCGATCGATTCCGGAACGATGTACGACGGAAAGTGATAGATGCGCAAGTTATCACTTGCATTCTTGTGATCCAGTTCACGTTGCTTCGATGCTGTTTCAACACGCAAATGATCTGTTTGCGCACGAATCAAATCCAACCGAGCATTCCTTGTATGTTCATCAACCATTTAATCCCTCTCGTGTTGCATTCGCACGTGCTCGCCGGATGCGCACACGTTCTCCACCATCCATACCACCCCATACTCCCCGGTCCAACGCTATCTTCTCGGAGCACCCGCCGTCAACCTCAACGATCGCAAACTCAAGACACTCCGCACGCACTGGGCATGGTTCACAGAACGCCTTCGCGATCGCAACCGCTTCCTCCGACTTGTCGAAGAAATCGGGTCCACCATCCACGCAACGTGCACGCCACTGCCACTCTCGATTATTCAAAGTTACACCTCGCAAACTTACCAAAATGTTTACGAGCAGCTCCTTGTGTAAGTGGAATAAACTTACTCATCATCTCGTCCCTTCATAATACCAGGTACAACTGTTACTCGATTGTGGATTGCGTCCATTTCTTTATATGCGTGATATTGCTCGAACAACCACTTGTCGACTGCTTTCGATCCACCAGGCAACGCAAACCCCATCGCACGTGCACGCTGGCACCATGGCTGTATCTTCACGATCAGGTCATCGTCTTCACGCCAGCACACAACTTGACCATCTCCAAACGTGTGATCAATGGATTCGATCAACGCTTCCACGATGATTGGTGTGCGCTCGATTTCAGCATGTGCGTTCTTTGCGAGCGTGCCATCGTACTCTGGAAGTTCGTATCCGCACAACTCCTGACAGAACCGGTCCAACAGCTGGTAACCCCACCATCCGATTGCACGCGCCTGCGACTTTCGATCAGGTACGTTCGGAGGTGCCGGTAATGAACCGGTACGGATCTGGTCCAGCAGCCACTGCAGATACGCCCGCCCGAATGCAGGAGACTTCAACAAGCGGATCTCTACGAGCGCATCAGAGTTACGTCCATCCTTTGGAATGTCGATCATCAGCATTCGTTCAGCGTGCGACGTTTCAGAGAATGTGTCTTCACCAGTAACTACCAACGGTGCTCGTGCAGGTAGCTTCTGTATCTTCATTCGGTTATCGTGCAAACCACCTTTGATTGTTGCACTTCCATCCCACGAGTCACGGATGATCTGGTCAAGTGCAAGCTTCGCTTCGATGCGCGCACCTGGACGATACTCATCGATCCATATTGGGATTGCATTCGTCGCACCTACATAGCTCTGCAAACCGTGTGGTGTTGCTCCGGTCAGCGTGGTTGGTTGTGATGTCCAAAACCCAAATGAAGCAAGGATCACTTCGAGTATGGTCGTGTTATGGGTTGGCACCATACCTTCACCAGCAAGGTATAGGTGATCTTCGGAATCTACTTGAATACATTTCACTGGTACGGATGAAACTGGTTGGATGTTGGTAACGAATCGATCTATTACTGGACGCTTCGGTGAATGATGACGTTTACGCTCCAACCGGAAAGGATCAAACTGCGGTGGGTACTGAAACCACATTCTCAGTTTGAATGATTTCCGAACCTTGTTGATAGATGACCATCCCCAACCAGTACCTGGTCGAAGTCCCAATGATCTAGCAAGCTCAACCACTTGCCAGAATAGATCCGAATCAGTAGATGTAAACTCACACTGATAACCTTTTTTCTGACAATAACCATCACTATCCATAAGACCTTGTAGCAGTGACAGTCGTTGTTCAATAGACCCTCGCAAGTAAGAGGAAGGGATGTGCTTGTTATTAAGTACACCTGTCTCGCGAAGATCAACTTGCAATCCATATGTTCGTATTCTCTGAGTATCGGTGTTGGCAACGTGTGGTTCGTAGCCAGCGTTCGCAAGTTCCTTGCAGAGTGATGATTGATCTGCTTCTTCACAGGTGAACGTTCCATCTGCTGTCGTACCATCCCCCAGCCAGTACCCAAGGATGTACGGGTCGATGGGTAGGTTTGCTACTGTAAGTTGAAGAGGTTCGGTGACTTTAACCAAGTACCGTGATTTCTCAAAACTTTTGTACATATCTTCGGTTGCTATAACTGTTTGGATTCGTCCACCAACTTTATGGTTGGTGTTCTTTTTCCAAACTTCCCAAAGATGATCAGCGTCAGCTGTGATTGAAGATCCATCATTAAATGAAACCAAATAACAAGACCGGTTTTGTTGAACACCTGTCACATAGGTGACTTTTGTAGGTGCACCGTGGTTATCAAATACTTCATCCCCAACTTGCAACTCACCCATGGTTGTCCACCCAGTTGGTGTTGGTATCGGTGTGTCAAGTGCTAGAGCTTTGCCATACCCGGATCCGCCCGTAACACCCAACACCGGAAACTTCGCTATCAACGAACGCAGTGGTGCCGCTGCAACCCAACCAAGGATCGGTGTAACCACGTCGACGCGATGCAACTCTGCTAACAAACCTGGCAACTCTGCGGACCACCCTCTACCTCCTAAGTTGATTGATGCACCGAGGTTGATGTCGTTCTCGGGTGGGACATATGCAAAACCGGTGGAACCAATAGATTCGTTGGGCATAACGAAAACGTCAGCGTGCAACCCGACGACATCAGTCCCACGTACACGCGGAATAAGGATACTCTGCGCCTTGAGCAGTTCAAGTAGATCGGATACGTCACGATTGGTTCCTTTCCACGATAACGTTCGCGCAGCACACCAACGGCGCAGTCGATCTGTGCTCGACAGTTCGAGATCCGTTACTAGTTGCACATGTTGCTTGCCTGGTACTTCAACCTCGTAGACGATAGAACCTTCCAGGTCAATCAGTCGTGTTGGATGCATCACGAAGTCTGACACCTCAAGTCCTGCACTGTCTTCATCCTTCCCACGTCGGTAGTACCGATCATCCTTCACATAGATAGCAAGTGATTCAGCACGAATAACTGGCCACGCTTCTTCTACTGCTCGCCTTACCTCGGTAGCTCCCGCAGAGGTACAGTCCGTGCCATCCGGTAGGTTGGCCACACGTACCCTAGCACCTTTGCCTGCCGCCATGACCGCCCACTTGGATGCACTCTCACGACCTGCTCGATCCGCATCGAGTAGCAATACCAGATCACGATTTGCCACCAGTTCTAGCCAGTCAGTCTTAGGTGTCGCAGCTGCACCAGATGGAAGTCCGAGCACGTCGACAGGATCACCAGCAAACACGTAGCTCACCGTCCACGTATCTGATTCACCTTCACAGTTTCCTGAGACGGTTACTTTACCGTTGCGCCTTGTTATTAGGAACCCGCTCGGGACAGTTAAACAGTAAACTGATCCAGTGTAACCATTAACAATTGTTGGGGGATTGAATAATGGTCCTCGCCAGTTTCTTGGTACTAGGTTGACGACGTAAGTGACGGTTTCTTTGTGAGTGTCATTACGTAGGATTGATCCCCAACCAGAGATGCTGGCAATGGCTGAAACTACTTCGGCACTCTGCTTATCAGCCGTGAAGAATCGAACTCCCGTTTTGCCAGGAAAGTCACCATCCCAGTATCCCAACTCTTGCAAGAAGGCTTGGCGAACTTCAAGTGACCAATCCAATATGTTCCAACTGAGACGCTTTCCGTCGTCCCCTTCTAAGTAGTCACGAACGAACTCAAGCCCATGGACCAAAAACATTGTCCAATCCGGAGTGACTGACCCACTCCCCTCGCTCCACCCTCGTAGTTTCTCATGATTACCTTTTCCTGGGCGAGACTGTTGAGTGAGTCCGATAGCAGTAAGAAGTTCGCGGATTCGTTCTTTTTTTCGTTCCTTTTTCACATTGAAAAGTGCGCCACTAGTACGAACTGCCCAACCACCATCCCCAGCGAACATTGCAATAACACGAGCCTCTTCAATAGATGGCCCATCGGAATCCATCTGCTGTAGATAACCAGCTACAGGGAGAGTACGACCTCTGATGTTGACCATTTCCTGAGCAGGTCGAACTGATGGTTTCGTTTTTTTCGGTGTACTACTGATAACTCGGTGATCTGGTGTGACAAGCAGATCCGAAAAATCACATGAAAATGATACCATCGGTCCTGAATACTCAAACTCTTGATGGGCTATTGGTGTAACCCACTTACAACTGTCATCCACATCCCATTGAGCTACTTGATCATTGGAGGCTAGTTCATGAAACTCGCGCCATCCTTGTGGTGTGAGCACTTCAGTATCATCTGCATAACACAGATACACTGGTCGTTCTTTTCCACCACGAGCACGCCACTCTCCGTAGAGGTGCGTTAGCTCCGATCCTCGTACGCTCCGAGACGTCCAACCATCACCTGGCCGACGATGCTTCAACGCCGTGATCAGTCCCGCACCATCAAAGTGTGGAATGAGAACTTCACCATTACCATCAGCCACTCGCCAGTTGTCGTACAACCACTGCGACGGTATGTGCACACCTCGTGCATGCAACAGTTCCTGTAGCAATCCACTGTGTGGATCTGCATCTTGCAGCATCTTGCCAAGGTCCGGAAGTGGACGGAGATCCTTTGGCATATCCGGAACGTCCGGTAGTTCTTTACCAAGGTAACCGACAGCCAACTCGATCGATTGCCGAAACGATACGTGGTAGAACGCTTGAAGATAATCAAACACATCTCCTACAGCTGCAACACCATCACGGAATGGACTGCATGCGAAACAACCGCACGCCCATGTCTCGGTGTCTTCCCACTGCCACACTGCAAACGATTCAATCGTGTCAGCGTGGAATGGACAGTGACCAATCAATCGATGTTCGTCAACTGGTTCAAGCATTACACCAGTATCTAACACCACTGCAACCAAGTTGACATCCTGCTTCAATGCAGACGGATCGTAACTACGTGCCATGTCTCCTATGTTCAAATCAACACCTTCTTGAACTTACGAACTGGAAAGTGCATACGTGGTGCACCCTGCAAACGTGTTCCCCACGCTACATTCCTGTACGTTCGCCTGCTTGCGCGAGGCTGAATGACTTCACCATCAGCGTCTACAATCTTTGCATACGTCAGTTCACCGGTCTTATCATCAATCACCTGACCGACATACGCCAATCGAACCAGCAAACGGTTTCGTCCACTGCGTGGCATTTGACGTTGCTCTGGACTTGTTGCAGTGTGTCTACGTGACATTTTACGTTCCTTTCAACGAGTGAGCGCAGGTAGCTCCCTCAAACTACCTGCGACACTCTAACCAGACAACCCTGCTCGTGCTTACAATCCTGGTGGAAGGCTAGGCTCCCCAGTACTGCGTCCTGCACGACCGGCACCACGCCGACTGCGCTTTGGTGCTTCCTCGGCTGGCTCATCCTGGCCACCATCATCAGCTTCCGGTTCTGGTTCTGGTGCTGGTGGAGCAGTAGCTGAAGCTGCACGTCTACGTGCTGGCTTTGCTTCCGGCTCAGCAACATCAGGTGTGCTGCTGGCACGCCGACTGCTGCGTGTGCCAGATCCAACCGGCTTGAAGAACCCAACGTTGTTGTTGACGCGACCTTCGTAAGACTTCTGAGTAACAGGTGCAACTGCACGCTTACCAAGGATCTCTTCCGCAACGTCTTCCATGATTTCGGTGAGCGCTTCCGGATCGTCATCATCGATCTTTCCGTACTCAGCAAACCATTCAGCAGCGATTCCGAACGCACGCAACTGACCAAAGAACACGCCAGGGTTGTCAGGTGAGAAGACAATGTTAACGAACTTGATCTTCTTACCCTTCGATGGCCCAGCATCCTCGATGGTGACTTCCAACTGCACACCTTGACTTCCGGTGTTGTACGCCTTTGGTTGTGCATCGGTGCATTCAACCGTGTACGTACCAGCCGGAACTGGCTCGAAACCCTTCGGAGCAGCGTTAGCCAACTCCCCAAAATCGTATGAACCCATGCTCAACCTCTTTCTTTATTGCTTACTTGAACGACAGAGCGGACGGAGAGAAAACCGTTACACCCTTGCTCGTCTTCACTGTTACTTCAACTGCTGGACGACCTGGCTTACCGGTCTTGATGTTCTCAACGGTACGTACCATACCTATGAGTCCATCCGGTGTAAGGACCTTGTCTCCCTTGGTGAATCGAACTGCACCCATATTTATTCTCCCTCATACAATCCAGTGTTTACGATTTGTAAACGCTTCGGTTCTGAAAGATACGGCCACATTTTGTCAGCCGCAATCCGACAGTTTTCTTTGCTACTAACAGTCCAGTTCCAATAAACCTGTCTGTTAACTTGATACGGACCATATGGTCCGTACACTTTTCCCACACCTACAGCTGCAAGAAAACGATCAAGTGTGGTTCGTTCTATTTGAGATACTGTCATTTGCCAAGCTTTGCGGTTACGAGGATTATCTTTTGGATCACGGTCACGTAACTGTGTGTAACCTTCCCCATCCCAAAATCCTGCAGCCCAGGCCAGTTCAAGCTTCTGTTGATTCGTCATTCAAAACTTTCAACATCTCTTCGATATCAGGATTACGGATCTCTTGCCCATAGTGCTGTGAAAGCACATGCGTTCGATCCTTAGCCGCGAAACCTTCTAATGGTTGAATAAGTAATCTGCGTTCAAGTGACTCATCATCTAGTTCCTTGACGTACATATATCCTTCCAGGTCCACGTATCCAGGTAGTGCTCGTGTCAGCTTTCCTTGCAAGTCTGGCCTCCACTTGTCATTCATCTGTGCAGACAGTGCAAGGAACACAACCGCATCAAGTGGATTCGTTTTGTGAAAGGTCAAGTCACGGAAGTTACGCAGTAACTGACCCATACGAATCAGCATGAGATCCCAGTCCTGAATACGTAGTGCACTTCCACCACCAATGTCATCCTTGCAACGCTGTTGGATCTCCGTTACAGAGTCGAGCACCACTGATGCGAAGTCATGATCACCAGACTCTAACCACGCATACGCTTCAGCCACATCCGAGTAACTGCGGACGATTACGTTGCATGTATCCCACTTACCTGGTTGCGGTGGATCCTCCTTCTTTGGATCCCACTTGATCATCTTCTGCCGCACACCTTCACCTTTTACTGCACGCCACGGAATCTTTGATGATCCACCCTCTGCATCGAGCACAAGTCTCGGAGATGGTGTCGACTGTCCAATCCATGATTTTCCAACGCCCTCCTGCCCATGCACCAACATACACAGTGTTACGTAATCAGATTCTGCACTCATGCCTTCACTCCCGGTCGTACGACACTCACGTCAACACCATTTACCAAACACACAACTGGATTTGGTAAGCAGGATGCTGACTTCCACATTTCGATGACACGCTCAACCTCTTCCCTGCCTACCGGAAAGTTAACCCTGAGCACGATCACATCGGAAGGAGATGTGATGTGCAATGCGCGCACCTCTCCGATGATTTTCAGTGCCGGTGTTTCCGCTATTGGCGCAATCACGCCTGTCGATTTATCGTCCATATCCACCTCCATTATATCGTCATTATTCGGATCACTCAACCGAGGAACCCATATCCTTGTATCGGGCGTACGGGTCGCCTTCCTCGAAGATCAGCGACAGGTAATGGTCCGGCTTGTCGTCCGGACGATCGATGAGTCCGCACACATCGAAGAAATCGCAGTCCCAGTGACAGTTACGATTAGGCGTCGGAAACGCAACCATCATCGGATCTACTCCGGAGTCAAGTGCGGTACGCACTGCGATGATTGCTTCCAGTTCTCCCATCAAACGATTATGAAACGAACGCAACTGTTGTGGTGAATGGTTGATCGTCATGCGATTGAAGAATGGTGGTTTCGCAGCCTTCGTACGCTTCACTCGTCGGATCATGTTGTAAATGGCACCCGTAACGAATAAGTTTTGCCAACGCAGTAGCCAGTCATACAACAACATCTGCTCATCAAGATGCAGCACGCGTGTTGGTGTTGTGAACTCCGCAACTGACTTATGGTCCATAAACAAGTCCTGTGGTTCTTCGTCTGGACCTTTGTACGTAATGCGCAAGTCAAGCTTCGCACGTATCTCCACTGGAGTATGGGTGACTGGTGTGGTGATTACCTGTGCCACTTCTTCTTCAATAGCGATGGGCGTTATTCCTTCATCTGCACCGGTTTCTTCGAGCCAAGTGAAATACCCTTCACACATTGCTCGACTCATGTCAGCATCTTTGCTGATGTCATCGGACTTCTCTGGTTGAGCAATGATGTCCTCCAGCACCAAACTGTCGTGCAGTGCCATGATGCTGTCGGCATCCGGCTCCTCACCACGAGCTTGCACGTCATACCATTCAGCGACTACTGCATGAACTCTGGTTCCAATACTGCGGACTCCCACAACTTCTTCACGGATAGGAACTAGTTTCCGGTAGTATTGCAGATGCCATTTACGTCGGCATCTTTTAAAAGTTTGGATCTCGCTGTTCGATACGATGAGAAGATCATCCGACATGGTACTTTTCCTTTGCCTTGATGTAAGCGTTCGATGCTTCTTGTGGATCACTGAAGTGACCAAGCAGGTACACCACTCCATTAGCAGTGATGCGAGCACGGTACAGCCCGGTTGGTTCATCCCATGACACACCCTGGTATCCACTGGTATTGTCTCGACGGATACGAGCGTGTTGATTCTGCTCGGTTCTGGTTGCCCACTTACAGTTCTCCGGTGAGTACGGGCCGTTCTCGTCCACACGTTCAACAGAGTGTTCCAGTGATGGCCTCGGACCCATGTCCGTAACGAACGTCCAGAAATCGTTCCAACGTTCGTCCATGTAAATGCCACGAGCACCATAGTTGTGATATCCGGATGCATTCGGATTAGTACACCTCGTGCGAATACCTTTCCAGGTTGAATACAATGGATGCTCTTTGTTTTTCATTGGACCAATGTTCGGTGACTGTCTCATTGTTCGTGGTTTATATAGCTGGATGATTTTCAAAAAATATCAAAACAGCTTGTGTTTTAACTGCATCTTTTCTCATCTCTTGTAGCTCACCAACTCTGCGATCACAGTGTGACCGTCAAACGTAAAGTCTTCGATCAGGTAGCGCCATGTTCCGTTGCGGGCGATGATCACGATGCATCCGTGCTCGACCTTTAATCGTTTTAGATATGATCGTCCAAGTAGCTCACAACTGAACTCTTCTGTCAGTTCAAAACTGAGAACTTCTACTTCACCGTTCTCTTCTCTTACTTGCATCATTTCCCTCGAATCACTCGTAACATCGCTTGTCGGTCCTGCGTTATCTCTTCCAGCATTCCAGACTTACCTTGAAGTACGGACCATTGGCTTTCTTCCACGGTATCCGGAGCCACCATGTCAATAATCAAAACCTTCTCTGCGTCCTGCCCAGGTCGGTGCGTTCGATCCTCCGCTTGTTTGTTCTGCACCATGGACCACGAACGCTGCATGAAGCATGTGGTGCTCGCTCGTGTCAGTGTAAGCGCCTCGCTACCCGCTCCGAGCGTTAGCAATATGGCCCGAGAGGTTCCGTCATAGAATGCATTCTCTTCACTGAAACGAACCAGGTCCGACTGACCACCGACGATCTTAGAGAAGGATATTTTCTCCTTCTCTAATCGAGTCGCCGCCAACTCAATCAGCTGTCGTGACAGTGCAAACACAACGATTGGATCGTCGCCCATGTCTTTCATCAGTTCTACGAGCGCATCCACTTTGCTCGATGGATTTGAGAGGACCACCTTGCCATCATCAATAGATAGGGTGGCACATGCAGCTTGCGTCAGCCGGGTGAGCAGTGACAGCGGATCCAACGTCAACACGGTTCCACCATCAACATCAGCAATCAAACTCTTCTGCAGTTCCCGGTACGCTTTCTTCTGCGGTGTTGTCATCTCCACATCAATGGTTTCATAGACCTTCGTTGGCAACCACGGAAGCACCAACTCTTTTGGTCTACGCAAATGTCGAACCTTAACCAGTGAATGAAACTCTTCAGCATGGTTGCTCTGTAGTCCTGTCACATCCAAATAGCCTGATGCGTTGTACATCTGAAGACAGTATCTCTCAATGAACTTGGTCTTTGATGGCCACTCATGCGGAGCAATGAAGTGGAGAATGCTCCAGAAGTCCGCAGGAGAGTTTGCGATTGGCGTGCCGGTCAATGCCAGCCGGTAGTCTGCATTTGCCCCCACAGCCCACAGGGCACGTGTCTGCTTGGCCTTTGGATCAACGCCACGATGCGCCTCATCAGCCACCACAGCACCCCAGTGCCGATTTAGCTCCTTCGGTACCCGTTCCTCTGCTGTCAGCCGTACAGAGCCATACGGAGCCAACCTCGAATGAATGCGAAGTGATTCCCATGTGATAAAAAAGACATCATGTGTTTCTTCAAGTAACTTGCGACGTTGAACAGCAGATCCGTTAACGGAAACCACATCTCGATGTGGTGCCCACTTCTGAAACTCTCTTAACCAACCACTCTTCGCAGACTTTGGCATCACAATTAGTGCAGGGTACAAGTCATCCTGTTCAAGTAGTTCGATTGCGTGTGCTGTCTTGCCAGTACCTGGTTCATCAGTTAACGCTGCACCATTGAGTGCTTCGAGAAGAAACAACGTACCGGTGCGTTGATACGGATACAGCAACTCATTACCGTCAGCATCATTGCGTGGATTCATCGCCCAGTCATGCGCTTCGGTTGCTGGCTCAATACGATCTTCGTACTCATCCCATAGCCAGTCATTCAACGCTGGACAGATTGACAGCCGATCAGGAAACAATGACCGCAGTATCGTCAGTGCTGGCCACGATGCAACACACCTCGTGATGTTGTTCTTGTATGAGTAACCCGGTAGCTCGTGCACTGAGTCACGATCACGATACGAGATGTCCGTAATAACTATGTGGTTTTCAACTAGATCAGCTGTTGGCATGTTGTCCTAACGGTATTGCGACCGGAGTAAAGTGATCGCAGTGGTTCACCCAACTGGTTGCGTCACACCGTGGTGCATGTTCACACGTCGACCCATCCTCATCGTGCACCGGCTTGCAACCACCGAACTCATTCCATCCCCAGTGCTCGCACTCATCATACGTGTGCCCACCTCTCCTGTACCAAACCTGGTGGTGCTCACTGGCCGGACATCCGCACGTGCACATTTTGTCTTCTGCGTATTCAGCCATGGCGTGGACATCCTTCCGCTGGTGGGAGTCTTCCGTCGTTACCACTGATGACTCCGTTACCCATCTGCTCACACGTACATTTCTCACGAGGTGCAACACGAGGTGGTTCGATGATTTTGTTCTTCACGAGGTACAGCACCAGGTGTCGCAGTGCATCATTTGCGTGGTCGTTATCTGCAAGCGGTCGCTGCAGCCACCCCAAGGATACCAGACGTGCGTTCTTGTCGCTGCCCACTTGCGCGAATCGCTTCGCATCCGCTGGTGTCTGCAGCACGAAGTCCAGTCCATTGGTCAACGCGACGGCGCGCAGGTAACCGATCACTTCGAGCGCTGTTGTCTGTTGTGAGTGTCGAACCGTTTGTGCGTTGATCGTGAATCGTTCAGCAACGATCACGTCACCCTCTTCAAACTCCAACTCTTCGACTTCACGAATCAACGCATCAAACGAAGATTGTCCAGCAATAACGATTGGTTCTCCTTCATCGTCATTACACCAACGTGCCCAACCTGTTGTTCCACCAGGATCAAACGCACAGATCATCATGTTGCCTCACTTCTCACGGTAAGCATCTCCCCATCGATCAACGATCTTCGAGTCTGCCGTTAATGGAACACGCCATGACTTGTCAGCTTCGAAACACTCAATCGTTTCCAGCGCAACGTCTTCAGCATCTTCTGCAGGAACGTCGAGCAGTATTTCGTCATGGATTGGAAGAATCATGTACTCCGTTAATCCGGCCCGATCCATCTCCACGAGCGCAGACTTAAATACGTCACCAGCTGCACCTTGCACTTGATAGTTCAACAGTGCGTAGTACTTCCACTGTTCATTGAACCAGTCAGCTGGTTGCCTCCGACCCATCGGCGTGGTGACGTACGGAATGCCTCCCTGGTGCTCGTTGCGTTTCGCTGTATCGGTCACACTGCGCATGTACGCTTTCAAGCCAGGATACGTGTTGAAGAACTTCGTGCGGAATGCAGCCATTTCCTCTTGTGGAATACCGGTCATCAGTGCGGACTTCTCTTCACCTGCACCATACGCCACGCCGTACATTGTGTTCTTGGTTATCTGCCGACGAGGATCACCCTTCTCAACTGATGGCACTCCATACACTTCAGCTGCCAGTGCGCAGAAGAAATCGGAACCAGCGAAACCTGCAATCAAACCAGGATCTTCCGAGAGATGTGCAATCAGGCGGTACTCGACCTGTTCGAAGTCCACGGACACCAGTCGATTGCCGTTACGTGGAATGAACGGATCACGAAGTAGTTTGGTGTGTGGGATTTGCTGTAGTGGTGGTTTAGATACAGACATACGACCGGTACGCGCACCAAGCGGATTGATGTCCGCGTGCAGCAGTCCGTCGACCTGTCTTTCGATGTAGCTTCCAAAGTAGTTATTCGCAGCGCGCTTACCCTTACGCACATTCAACGCTGCTCGTGCAAGCGGATGATCGATACCAGACAACACATCCTCATCCATTGCCCATGCGGACTTACTCTTGGTTTTCTTCGTCAGTTTCACGCCATCCTTTAATAGGATTTCAGCGATTAACTTGTTCTGTCCTGCGCCGATGTCCCAGTTGTCTCGGATCCATTCCGTGATTACATCAACTTGTTTTGAGATAAGAGACTGCTGTTCAATGCAATACTCAACGTCAACTCGAACACCCTTCTTCTCGATTGCGTCAAGGATCCACAGTATTTGGATCTCCATCTCGTACACTTCTTCCAAGTCACCGATGATCTGCGGACGAAACTGCTTGTAGAGGTGCGCAGTAAGAACAGGATCAAGTGCACTGTAGATCCAATATGGAGTGAAGTTAACTGGTACGGTCGCCCACGTCCAACGGTTCTGCAACATGCCTTTCTTCAGTACAACTTGTCCGTTGTCACAGGTGGAATCGACGTAACGCACACCAAGATCCTTCAGTCCGGTGAGGTGTGCAGGATCAATCAAGTGTGCCATCGTGCGCGTGTCTTCCACGAGATGACGTTTCACTGGAATGCCACTGATCTCAAGTGCTTTCACATCGAACTTTGCGTTGTGGAACACCAGCGGACCGTTGTAACGCTTCA
>OCZT010001455.1_pt1 | contig 24521 bp, 24 predicted proteins | sample 1539031 | NCBI WGS metagenome assembly OCZT01 (sample SAMEA3539308, study PRJEB22396) | soil metagenome | biome: tundra; feature: field; material: soil | place: USA | collected 2010-05 | depth 0.15 m | reverse complement strand
CGCGCGAACGCCAGCACGCGCACCGTCACCCGACGCGTCGCCGTCTCGGACACCGGTTACGTCGCTCCCAAGTCGGTCGTATAGCCGTGCTCCTTCAGCCAGGCGCGCGAGTCGTCGTGCAAGCCGAGGAGATCGATGCGGTTGCAGGTCAGCTTGTGCAGCAGAACCTCCCAGAAGTGCTGGTCCTGCGCGTACACGTCGTCCGGAATCTGGTTGTGCGCGCGGGTGAACTCGCGCAGCGCCGACCAGTCGCGCTGTGCGAGCACGGTGCGAAGCTCGTTCTCGTACTCAGGGCTCGGCTGCGCAGGCTGCATCTCAGGCGGATTTCCTGGCCGGCGCGAAGACGAACCGTTCGATCGCGAGCGCGACGCCGTCCCGATCGTTCGACGCGGTGACGTGGCGGACCGACTGGCGCACCTCGGGAAGCGCGTTGCCCATGGCGACCCCGATCCCGGCCCAGCGCAGCATCGGAACGTCGTTGCGCGAGTCGCCGATTGCAAGGACGCGTTCGGCCGGGATTCCGAAGTCGGCACACAGTCGCGCGAGGGCGTTCTTCTTGCTCGCGTCGCGGTTCAGCACGGCGCACTCGACGAAGTCCCGCCAGGTCTCGTACCGGAAGCTCAGCGGCAGATCGCCGAACTCATGCCGCATGCGGCTCACCGACTCTTCGCCGAGAAACCGGATGAACGTCGGCGCTTCGGTGAGGATCTCGGCGAGCGAGGGCGCTTCGTGCCAACCCGGCCCGCGCATGTCCTCCATGAAGACCTCAGACCCTTGAAGCCGGTAGAACGATTCCTCCAGGTAGATTGCGATCGCGAGCCCCTCGCGCTCGGCGAACTCGACCATCCGCTTCGCGTACGCCAGCGGAACCGGGATGCTCTCCAGCGTCTTGTTCGCCCCGAAATCCTTGGTCAGCGCCCCGTGACAACAGATCACGGGCAAGTTCAGTCCGAGCTCTTTCGAGACCCGGATCGGCGTGTCGACCCCGCGTCCGGTCACCAGCACGACACGAATCCCGCTGGTCACGGCCTCTTTGATCGCGGTTCGGTTCCGAACGCTGATCGTCTCGTCGGGCGCCAGGAGCGTTCCGTCGAGGTCGAGGGCGATGAGGTCGATCGGTGGAGAGCTCGGTTTGGAGGGCATGGTCTCGTTCCAGGGATGCGTAACGGCGGCCTCGTGGAATACGTTGAACGAACATGCGCACCTTCGTAGCGGTCCTCGCGCTGTTCGTCGCGAGCATCGCCCCCGCGCTTCCGCAGCCCGCTTCGCGGTGCTCGCGGGACGTGTTTCCGGTGGCCGGCCAGCCGGTCTCGGTGACGGTGTGCGCCGGTGCCCCGGACGGCGGCAAGACCGTCGCGGTGACCGAGACGTTCAAGAACGACAAGGCCTCGTTCGATCAGACCACCTCGATCGAAGTCCTGGCCGGCGCGGCCGCCTCGCGCGCGGTCCACGACGTCTCGCTGGCGCCGCTGGGCTTGCAGTACACGCTCCACCTAACCCTCGCGTATCGCGAGGCCGCGGTCTCGATCGAGCACGCGCTCCTCCTGCCGGGCGCCGTACCGCTCAAGTAGCAAGGGGCCGGCGGCCACGCAACCGCGTGGCCGCCCAGGGGTTCTAGGGCAGCGAAATGCGGTGTCGAGGCAGCTGATGGCCTGTATGAGCGTGACCCCGGAGCTCGACCCGGTCGGGCGAGCCCGGTACGTCACCGAACATCTTCCTCCCGGCCTCTTTCGCGTCGCCGACGGCGCCGAAGGCAACGTCCCCTGGCGGGTCTCCCCCGAGCCCTTTCCTCTCGCCCCGAAGACGCTCGCGGCGATCGAGTCGCTGGGGAACGATCTGCTCGCCTTCTACCGGGCGCTCAACGCCCTGTACCTGCGCAGTGCGCGCGGCACTGCTCCGGCGTACATCGCCGAAGAGCTCGACCGCGGCAAGCCCGAGCAGATCGTCAAGCTGGCCCGCCAGAACCGCTTCAAGCAAGATATCCCGCGCGTCATCCGTCCCGACCTGATCCTCACCGACGACGGCTACGTCGCGAGCGAACTGGACAGCGTGCCCGGGGGGATGGGATTCACCAACGCGCTCGCGCACACGTACTGCGAGATCGGCAGCGACAGCATCGGCGGTCCCGACGGGATCGCCGCGCGCTTCGGCGAGATGCTGCAGGCGAGCGCATCGAACGACCACCCGACGGTCGCGCTCGTCGTCAGCCAGGAGTCGGCCGACTACCGGGCCGAGCTCAGCTGGCTTGCGGGCCGCGTCAACGCCGCCGATGCGGCCGACGTCGTGGTCTGCTGGCCGCAAGACATCGTCTTCACCGAGGAAGCGCTGTTCGTCCGGCGCGAGGACGGGCGCGAAGCGAAGATCGACGTGCTGTACCGGAACTTCGAGCTGTTCGATCTGCTGAACATCTCGAAGCAGGAGCTGATCTTGTACGCGGCGCGCCATAACCGCGTTCGCATCACGCCGCCGCCGAAGGCGCACCTCGAGGAGAAGTCGAGCTTCGCGCTCTTCTTCCATCCAGGGCTGCGGGCATACTGGCGCGCGGAGCTCGGGCCACAGGTCGACGAGCGGCTGTTGGGGATCTTCCCGCGCACGTGGATCGTCGACCCGCGTGCGCTCCCGTGGCAGGGCATGATCGCCGATCTCACCGCCAACGGCGCGCCGGTGCACGACTGGATGCAGCTCGTCGATCTCGGCAAGAGCGAACGCGACTACGTCGTGAAACCGTCCGGATTCAGCGAGCTGGCCTGGGGATCGAAGGGTGTCAAGGTCGCGAACGACCTCACCAAAGACGAGTGGCGTGCGGCCCTGAGCGAGGCAAAAGCGTCGTTCAACACGACGCCGTACATCTTGCAGCGCTTCCACAAAGGGAAGCGCGTGCGCGTCCCGTTCCTCGGCGAGTCGGGCGAGATCAAGGAGATGGACGGGCGGGTGAGGCTCTGTCCGTACTACTTCGTGGTCGGCGATGAAACGCGGCTCGGCGGGATCTTGGCGACCGTCGCGCCGGCGGACAAGCGGTTGATCCACGGGATGAGCGACGCGATCATGGCTTCCTGCCGCGTCGCGGACGACGGCTTCTGAGCGCGAACGCGGTGTCCGACCGGCGGCGGACCGCCGCGGCGCGGCGCAATAAGCACCGCCTTATCGCGTTCGGCGCGTCGGCGCTCGTCGCGCTGGCGATCTACACTGTCGTCCCCACCTGGCTGCACGGCGCCACGCGCTTCGTCGCCGCGTACGACGGAGGCGTGTTGACGCTGCTCGGGTTCTTCTGGCTGGGGGCAATCCACGCGGACCCCGAGCTGACGCGAGATCGTGCAGCCGCCGACGATCCGGGGCGGAACTTGATCTTCCCGATCGTCCTGGTCGTCGTGGTCGTCGGGTTGGTCTCCGCGATTGCGATCATCGGTCACGGCCCGCTGGTGCAGAGCGACCTCGAGAGGTGGGAAGCGTATTTCCTCGGCATCCTCGCGATCAGCCTCGGCTGGTTCCTGGTGCACACGATCTACACGTTCCGCTACGCGCACCTCTACTGGTACGACGACGACGGCGACGGTACGCAGTGCGGCGGGATCAACTTCCCCGGCACCGAGCAGCCGTCGGACTGGGACTTTGCCTACTTTGCCTTTTGCATCGGGACGTCGTTCGCGGTCTCCGACCCGCAGGTGACCGAGAGCCGGGTGCGGCGCGAGGTCATCACGCACTCGATCATCTCGTTCGCCTACAACTCGGTGATCGTCGGGATGGTGATCAACCTGTTCGCCGGCATCTTCTCGGCCCCACCCGCCGGAAAATAACCCTTCGACAGGCTCTCGAGCGACGTTGCGGCGGACCCTTCGACAAGCTCAGGGTGACAGCGGAGGAAGTTCAGGATGACATCGCGTTTGGTGATTCCCCTTAGCCTGACGCAATGTCACCCTGAGCTTGTCGAAGGGCCCGTTCGAAGCGCTTACTTCGAGAGGACGAACGCGCGGGCGTCGGAGGCGTCGTATTGCGAGAGCCGTCCTTCACCGTTGATCGCGCGGGTCGCGACGTAGAGCTCCTCGAGGAATCCCGCGACGCCGGGGCCGCCCGGAGCCGCGCACGTTGCCGAGCAGCGTCGCGACCTGCGCCGACTCGCTGTACGTGGGCAGTCCGACCGTGCCGCCCTGATCGAGCGAGACGATCTCGTTCGCACCGCGCAGGACGCGGAACGAGTACGTTGCCGAACCGTGCGCTTGCGCGGCACGGTAGGTCATCGTCACCAGATCGGGGAGGTTCACATACTTGAGGATCCCGCAGTCCGTGCCGGCGCTCTGACCGTCGCACGTGATCGTATCGAGCGACGCGAAGCAGCGGCTGTTGTCGAAGCAGATCGCGTGCGGTCCGCCGTTCGGAGCGGCCAGCGGGATCGCGCCGCCGACAGCGTTGTAGAACTGGACCTCGATCGTGTGGCGCCCGTCGGAGTACCCGGTTGTGTCGACCATTCCGCCCAGGTCGGAGTTGAAGTAGAGCACCAGGTCGGCAAGGTCACGCACCGGGTAGGCATCGTGGAGGATCATCCCCACGTTTTGCAGTGAGATGACGACGCTGTCGTAGTGGTTCGTGAGGATGTTCCACTTGTAGTCGCCGAACGAGTCGCCGCGCGGCACGCCGTCGATCAGGATCTGGTACCACTTCGCGCCGTCGATCGAGGCGAGGTAGTGGTTGATCTTCACCGGCAGGGTCGCGCCGAACGGCACGTTTTGCACCCGGAAGAAGTACGTCGTGTCGGCCCAGGTGTTGGCCACGCCGCTGACCGGATCGATGCGGTCGAACGGTACGAACCCGATCCCCTTGTAGAGCGGTCCGGTGAGCGGGTCGGCGCCGAGCGCGATGTCGTCGATCTCCGCATCGCAGGTAACGAGCGCGCGGTTCGGGGCCACCAGGGCGAGGTCGGACGGGCGGAACGCGATGCCGCTCGAGATGCGGGTGATCGTGTTTCCGTTCGAAAGGTCGACGACCGCGATCCGGTTCGCCGGGTCGCGCTCGCAGAACGCGAGACGCTCGCGCGCCGGGTCGAGCCACGCCGCCATGAACGGTGCGGTCAGGCCACCGACGACGGCGGTGGCGACCCCGGTGCCGAGGTCGACGCGGCGCAGCCGGCCGCCGGCGGCGGCCTGTTCCGTCACGTACGCTGACTGTTCGTCGAGCGACAGCGCGATCCCGACCGGATGATCGAGCCCGGAGGCGACCGTGGTCACCGCGCCGCTCGCGATCTCGACCTTCAGGAGCCGCCCGTTCGGCGCTACTCGACCAGGAACAGATGGTTGTGCAGCGCGTCGAACACCAGTTGCTGCGGCGCATTCAGCCCCGCGGCGAGCACCTGCGCAGCACCGCGGTTGGCGTTGCTCAAGTCGACGCGCAAGACGTTGCCGGTGCGCTCGGTGACGAACGCGTGCCGGCCGTCCGGCATGACGACGATGTCCTCGGGCTCGTTGTAGCCGGTTCCGAGCACGCGGTACCGCGGACCGACCTTGTACGTCGTCCACTGGATCTGCATGTCGTAGCCGTACGCCAGTACCTGGATCTTGCAGAAGTTCCCGGCGTTGGTGTGCACGGCGAACACGTCGCCGCTCGTGAGCTGGTTCGACGGGTCGTTGTTCCCGACGATCGCCGTCGAGCCGTACGTCAGCGACTGCAACGACGCGCTCGAGAGGGCGTTGTAGTCGATGGCGCCGAGGTTGACGATCTGCGCACCCGAGATGGGCTGCATCCGCCGGATCGTGGTCGTCTCTTGCTCCCACCAGATGTCGCCGGGACCGTTCAGCGCGCCGCCGAGCGTGCCGGTCTCGCAGTCGAAGAGCCACGTGCCTTTGAGCGTCGTCGTCCCCTGCGAGACGACGGCGACCTGCGGTTGGATCAGGTTGAGGATCGAGACGTTCCCGCCGTACTCGACGAACGCCAGCTGGTTCGTCGACGGGATGTAGTCGCAGCCGATCGCACCGTGCAGGCCGCTCGCAAGGACGTTCCTCGGCGCGGGCGCGGGGATCGGGAATGGTGGGTGCAGCGCGATCGCATCGTTGACGCGCTCGGCGCTGGGCTCGACGATACGGCCGATGACCGTACCGGTGGTGGTATTCATAGGTGCCTCCAGCACAGGCGAGGTCCGGCGTTGAGCCGGGCGCACCTGAGCCTACGCACCAACGCGTACGGAGCTCTTACGGCTCTGCCGGGCGACGATCTTACACCCGCTTTCGAGCCGCTTACAACGCTTTCACATCACAACTTGGGAAGGGCGTCGAGGATCGTGTCGATCTCGTCCGGCGTGTTGTGGCCGTGGGGGGCGACGCGGACGCCGCCGGCACGGTAGGTGGTGACGATCTTCGCCTGTCCGAGGCGTTTGCCGAGCGCGATCGCGTCGACCCCATCGCGGCGGAACGTGACGATGCCGGATTTCACGCCGTCCTGCGAGCGATCGCCTACGATGGTCCAGCCGCCGGACTCCAGGCCGGCGGCGAGGCGATCGGTGAGCGCGAGGACGTGTTCGCCGATCCGTTCGACGCCGGCCGCGCCAAGCACGTCGATCGAGCTCGCCAGCGAGAGGGCGCCCAGGATGTTCGGCGTCCCGCCCTCGTATCGCGAAGCGTCAGGGGCCGGCGGCTGGGTGTAGTCGAGGAAATCCCACATGTCGAGCGCGGAGCGCCAGCCCGGCATGCGCAGCGCAACGCGGTCGAGCAGGTTCGCGCGCAGCCACAGGAAGCTCACGCCCTGCAGCGCCATCAGCCATTTCGCACCCCCCGCGTAGAGTGCGTCGACGCCGGTCGCGTTCACGTCGAGCGGGAACGCGCCCAAACCCTGGATCGCGTCGACCGCGAACAGCGCGCCGTGCGCGTGCGCGACCTCGGCGAGAGCCGCGAGATCGCGGCGGTACCCGTCGTCGAAGGTCACCCACGACACGGCGAAGATCTTCGTGCGCGCGGAGATCGTGCGCCGCAGGACGTCGGGCGTCATGCGCTCGCGCGGCGCGTCGATCAGCGTCACGGCGACCCCGCGCTCGCGCAGCGCGAGCCACGGGTATGCGTTCGCGCCGAACTCGTTCGCGCCGGTGATCACCTCGTCGCCCGGGCCCAGATCGAGTCCCTGCGCGAGGATCGTCGCGCCGTCGCCGGTATTGCGCAGCAGCGCGATCTCCTCGCCGCGCCCGCCGACGAACGCTGCGATGCGCCGGCGGTACGCCGGGAGCGAGAGCTCGCGCGACGCGGTGCCGAGGACGCCGCGCGCGGCGTGGTCGTCGATCATCGCGTGCAGCGCGTCGCGCGTCGCGACGGGCAGCAGGCCGACCGCCGCATGGTTGACGTACACGAGCCCCGGCGCGAGGGCGAACGCCTCACGCGCCAGCGGCGCTGTCATCCTGACCCGCGGTCAGTGCTGAGCTTGTCGAATCGGGCCCGGATCAAGTCGGGCTGGCGTTGACGATGATGTCGGCTTGCGTCTGCGCGGAATTCACGGCGAGCTTCGCTTTCGCGAGTCGGTTGATGAACGTGTCGAGCGGCACGTAGATGTCGCCGTTGCGTTTGAATACCGGCCCGCGCATTACCACCGACCCCTGGTCGATCTTCGCGGTGCGGCTCCCGACCGTGAAGCGCCCGACCGAGTTGCCGATCGAGACGACGACGGCATCACCCTGAAAGGTCAACAGGCCGTTGAACGACTTCACCAGCGGAACGATGTCCGCGTAGACGACGCCGTTGCGCACGACCGCGACACCGCCGGCGCGGTCGACCGGGCGGCCGTCGAGCGTCAGCTTCACGTCGCGGTCCGCCGCCAGGGCGGGCGGAGCGGCTGCTGCGAGCAGCGTGGCGGCGAGGGCGAGGGCGGCGGCGAGTCTCTTCATGAGTAGATATCCTTGGTGTGCCAGGCGATGTTCTGGGCCCGGTCGCCGACGCGCTCGATGATCGAGACGACGAAGAGCAACAGCGTACCCGCGGGTACCGTACCCGGATCACGCTGCATCTCAGCCTGAAGCGCCTCGATGCCGTTGCGGTACAGGATGTCCACCTCATCGTCGCGCTCGATCACGTCGTCGGCCAGCGCCGCATCGCCCTCGCGATAGGCGCGCATCACGTCCTGCAGCATCTCGTAAGCAAGGTTGGCGATCCGCCCGACCTCGACGCTGGCCGGGCGCACGGCGACGTCGGCCAGCTTGATCGCGTTCTTCGCGATGTCGACGGCGTAGTCGCCGATCCGCTCGAGGTCGGTGACGATCTGCAGCATCCCGGCGATCGCGCGCAGCTCGCCCGCGACGGGCTGCTGCTTCCAGATCAGCTCGATGCAGGCGGTCTCGACGCGGCGGCGCGTGTCGTCGATCTCGTCGTCGCCCGCCACGACGCGGCCGGCGAGCACGACGTCGCGCCGCTCGAGCGCTTGCATCGCCGAGCGCATGGCGTCAGAGACGAGCGCGCCCAGCCGGACGACGTCGAGGCGCGTGTTCTCAAGCGCCTGGTGGTAGGCGGTACGCATGGCCTCCCAATATAGCAGGGGGAGGGCGGAAAGAGAACCCCGCCGTAGCGAGGCCGCGATGGACACGATCTTGCTCGGGCGCGATGGGCCGGTCGCGACGGTCACGTTGAACCGGCCCAACGTCTTGAATGCTCTGAACCTGCGCATGCTGGACGAGCTCGGCGAGACGTTCGCGGAGCTTGGCGCCGACCCGACCCTGCGCGCGGTGATCGTCACCGGAGCCGGCGGGAAGGCGTTCGCGGCCGGGGCCGACATCGGCGAGCTGAACGCGCTGCCGGGCGCCCACGCCGGCGAAGCGCAAGCGCGGAAGGGGCAGGCGCTCACGCGGACGATCGAGCGGCTGCGCGTCCCCGTGATCGCCGCCGTCAACGGGTTCGCGCTCGGCGGGGGCTGCGAGCTGGCGATGGCGTGCGACATCCGGATCGCGAGCGAGAACGCGAAGTTCGGCCAGCCCGAGGTGAACCTCGGCCTCCTGCCCGGATACGGCGGCACGCAGCGCGCGGCGCGGCTGCTCGGCGAAGGGACCGCGATGTACCTCTGCCTCACCGCCGAGATGCTGGACGCGCAAGAAGCGCTGCGAGTCGGGCTCGTGCAGAAGGTCGTGGCCCTGGACGCGCTGCTCGCCGAGGCGCAGCGGATCGCGGAGCTGATCGCCGCCAAGGCGCCGCTCGCGATCACCGCGACGAAGCGCGCGATCGTCGACGGCGCATCGCTGACGCTGGAGGACGGTCTCGCGCTCGAAGCCCTGCTGTTCGGTCAGGTCGTGACGACGACCGACTTCGTCGAAGGCTCGCGGGCGTTCTTGGACAAGCGCAAGCCCACGTTCACGGGGCACTAGCCGTCGTCCGCGCGGGGCCGTAGCGGGCGGCGACCTCCGCCATCTCCCGTTCGATGTCGGGATCGAAACCGATCCAGCGCGCGCGCACGCGCCCCGAGGCGTCGATCGCGAACAACGTCGGATAGCCCGAGACGCCGAACGCGTGCGAGACGGTGGAGTCGGGATCGAGCGCTACGTCGTCCATCTTGAACTGCGCGGCGAACGGCCGGACCAGCCCGACCGGCTCGCCGACGTCGACCGACACGACGTCGATCCCGGGGTGCGTCCGCCGAAAATGCTGCACCAGCGGGATCGAGGCGCGGCACGGGTCGCACCACGATGCCCAAAAATCGAGGAAGACCAGGCGGCCGCGGCTGTGCGCGAGGTCGAACCGGCCGCCGCCCAGCGTCGCGAGGGCGACCGTCGGGGCCTGGACCAGCTCGTGGTGCGGCAGGCGCGGCAAAACGAAGAATTTCGCGACCGCGACGAGGACGACGACGACGGCCAGGACGTCGAGTCCGCGTGCGGCTAGGCGGCGGAGCCGAGTCACGAGAGCGGCTTCTGCTCGCAGGGAAAGCGCCCCCTGCGCCGCATCCCAGGTCGGATGCCAACGAACCGGGCGGCGGCTGTGTCGATCGACGCCCGCACCCTTCCCGCTCAGAATAGAAGCGCGCGGATTTTTGACGCGTTCGACAAGCTACCCGTCGGCGGTATCCTCGAACTGACCGAGGAGACCGATCCGCGCTCGCTGCGCAACGAATTCCAGCAGTATCGCGCCGGCCGCTTCTCGTGGGACGCGCGCAACCTCGGCAGCAGCCGTTGGACGATCCGGCTCGAGCGCATCGACGAGAGAGCCGACACGGCGACCTTTCTCTCGCACACCGCGCCGTTCGCGAACGCGAAGCAGACCACGATCGACGAGCTGGCCGTCGTCGCGACCGAACGCTCGTACCGGACCGGCGAGACGATCTTCGACGAGGGCGAGATCTGGCCGTACCTCGGCTTCGTGCGCAGCGGCAAAGTGGTCTACACCCTGCTCTCGCCCGACGGCAAGACGCACGCACTCGGCGAACGGCTCACCCACGACCCGCTCAACGAGTCGGGGACGTTCGACGGCGGCGGCGCGACCACGCGGGCCGAAGCGCTGACGGACTGCACGATCGTGCTGGTGCCCTCGGAAGCGGTGCTCCATGCCGTGCGCAACGACAGTGAGCTCTCACTCGGCTTTCTCGCCGCGTCCTCGCAGGCGCGCCGCCGCTCGATCGATACGATCGCCGATCTCGCGTTCGCGCACGTCCTGCAGCGCGTGGCGAAGTTCCTGATGTCGTACGCGCCGGCGACGATCGGCATGGCGCCCGGCTTGCCCGGCGTGGAGAACCTCTCGCAGGCGCAGATCGCGGCGACAGCCGGAACGGTCCGCGACATGGCCGCACGAGCGCTCATCCGGCTGAAGAACGCGGCAGCGGTCGAGCTCGACCGAGGACGGGTACGCTCGATCGACCGGCTCCGCCTGGAAGCCTTTGCCCACGGAGTGCAAGCGCCGCCGGTCTGATCGCCGGTCCGGTCAAGAAGCTGCGCGCAGCGAGGGGTAAGCCGTGATCCATGGCACGCGTCCTTTCGGATCACCTTCCGCCGAGCGTGGCCGCCCTCCCGGGCCATGGGGGTCAGCTTCGGGGGCCGCGCCGGGCCGGTCATCCAGTTGACCCGTTCCGTCAGAGGCATCACAAGCACCACGACGGAGCGAGGCGCAAAAAAGGGGAGCGTCGCGCTAAGCGGCGCCCCCTTATCTGCCGTGCACGGCCAGTTTCAGGGTAAGCCCTTTGACGGATTTTCAGGCTTCCTGAAGATGAGGCAGATGCCGGCGAATGCCGCTGCAGCCAGGACGATTGCGGTCGAGGCACCGGCCAACAGAGCCACAACGGGAACGGCGCCGATCGCTACGTCGAGCCACGTCTCGGTAGATCTAACAATGCCCTTCCAATCTGCCACAATCATGATGCCGGCAATGACGGCGAGCATGATGAGAGACATACTGTCGTGAATTCTGATCCAGCAGGCGAGGACGAACAGCAGAATCAAGGCGTACTTTGGCATCTATGCTATCCCCCGGTTGGCGTGTCGGTAACGATCAAATCAAAGCCGTTGTTAGCATTGCAATACTGCGCGACCGCCGAGTAAACGCTAAGGCCAACGATCTTGGTGATGACTCCAATTTTAATCTTGATTGCCGCGTCTAGCGCTCCCGTCGTGGAAATGCCGGCTGCTCCAGCAAACCACAAACACATTGCCTTCGGCGCATGCACTGGTTGCCAACACGGTACATCATCTCCATACATGGTACAGGTTTGATTCGTGAAGTTATAATTGCCGACGCTCGTCGGTAGCGCTGGCGGCGGATGCGGATTAGTCTGCGTGTACCCAATGATGTCCGGGGAGAACGTAAAAACGGTCTCAGTGCCATCCGGGTTGTACGTACCGAGCATGTCACCGCCCTGCCCGTCGCTATAGTCACCGATTAGTAGACTCGTACCATCACTGAGTTTCGCTTGCATGTCGAACGCGGTCGACCCGTAATCTCCATTGCCAGCAAGATCGTACGATCCGCCATTCGCGTTGGGATCGGAAACCGCGTATGATTGTCCCGATCCTGAACCGCTTCCGCCGCCGCCTCCCGGGTCGCATGTGTCGCATGCCCCCGGAAGAGAGCTCGTTTGGCGCCCCGTACTTGCCTTTGCCTTTGCGTTGCCCATCGCTTTTCGAACGCGGAGTTCATCAGTTGACCACCGGCCGAGCGTATGGGCATGCTGACGAACGGCCTCAAAGTCTTTCGGTAAATGAAGTAACTTCGCGTAAACGCCCGTTGGATCGAGCGGCTGGTCGTAGGCGAGGTTCGCGCGTGCGCTCGCCAGAGCTTTGCTTGATGCAGCGTTCGTCGTGCCGGTCTGAGTCGTTCAGTCCTTCCTGGACCTTTGTAAGGCGGCTGCAGACTGAAATAAGACACCCCGTAGGTCGCTGATGGCGCTTCGTTCGCGCGCCTGCCGCTCGCCAGTCGCAAGACGCGACCATGTCATACATCATTCATACACCTGGTAATGCCTGCCAGTCGGAACAAGCAAATGCGTTACCTGGCGAGCGCCTAACGCTTCACGTCCGCGCTTTCCTGAACGAAGAACGGTCCTGTATCGCAGCCTGGAAAAGATCGGTCGCCGCTCGTGGGCGACATCGCCATGATCCGCGAGCGGTCTGCATCGAGTGAAAACGATCGCGTTTCCGCCCGGCGCATCACCCGAAGCGACCTATCCGATCGCCGTGCTGAAAAATGCTCCGAATGCAACCGGAGCGCGGGCGTTCGTGGACTTCGTCGTCTCGCCGGCCGGACAGGCGTTCCTACGCGCGCGCGGCTTCGCAGCTCCGTAAAAGACGAACGAGGCTCCGCGCGGTCGGACTCGAAGGGGCTCGCGTGCTCGCCGCCATCGTTTTCGCCGCCGCCGTCGGATGCTGCGGCATCTCCGGTACCGTTCACTCGGCGGATGGCGCGCCGCTACGCGCCCACGTGCAGCTGGCGGGACCGTCGCGCGCCGCGGTTGACAGCGACGCGAACGGCCGGTTCAGCGCCACCGTTCCGGCCGGCGCCTATCGGATCACGATCGTCTCGCCGGGTTACGCAGCGGCGCAGACCGACGTCGTCGTGCACGAAGGCGAGCGCATCGACGTCGCGCTCGAACCGCTCGGAACGGGCCGGCTTCGCGAGATCGGACGGGTCATCGTCGACGGGCGCCTCGCGGTGCAGCGAACGACGGTTCCGTCGCGCGAGATCTCGCGCGCGGAGCTGGACGCGCTCGGGTACGATCGCGTGGTCGAGGCGCTGGCCGGGATCCCTTCGGTGAAAGTGACTCGCCCTGACTCCGGGACGGCGAGCGCGACGACGGTCGTCTCGCTGCGCGGTCCCGATCCGTCGGAGACGCGGATCTCGCTCGACGGCCAGCCGCTCAACAACGCGAACACCGGCGATCTCGACCTTGCATCGTTCCCGAGCCTCGTGCTCTCAGCGGTCGACGTCAGCGAAGGTCTCGGCCCGGAGGATCGCGCCGGCACCGACACGATCGGCGGCGAGATCAATCTGGTGTCGCTCCGTCCGACCGCGACGCCGCGGCGGACCCTGCGGCTGTCGGCCGGCTCGTTCGGCGCATCGTCCGTCGAGCTCAACGCAACGGGTCGCGTCTCCCGTTTCGGGTACGCGCTGGGCTTCGGGAGCGCGCATGCCGTCGGCTACGTGCACGACTATCCGGTGACGCTGCAGGTCCCTGACGGCAACGGCGGCACGACCAACGTCGGGACGCGGATCGGTTCGGCGACCGCGCTTGCGACCGGCCTCGTCAACCTCAGCTACGACTTCTCACCGCGTTCGACGCTGCGGCTGCGCACGCTGACCGTCGACGGGAGACGCGACGAAGGAGCCGCGCAGACCGCGCCGGTCGATCCCACGAACGACGCGCCGGGCGCCGCGTTCGTCGGAAGTGGACCCGAGACGTCCGCGCTGAGCGTCCGGGCGACGCTGGCCAGCTTGACGCTCCCGCTCGGTGCCGGAACGCTCGCGATCGCCAGCGGGCTCTCCAGCAACGCGACGGCCGTCACCCGCATGCTGCCGGATGCGGGCGCGTTCTCACCGTACGATCTCTCGCTAACCGACCGGCTCGCGACGACCAAAGCGGAGTGGACGCGCACGGCCGGCACGACGAGCTTCTCGCTCGGCGCGCAGACGCGCTCGGAAGCGCTGACCTCGCCGGATCAGTTCGTCACGACCCAGCGGGAGCACGCGACGCAGGCGTGGGTGCGCGCGAGCGGCGACGTCGGGCCGCGGGTGCGCATCGGCGCGAGCCTCATCTCGTCGCATTGGTCGAGCTTTGGAACGAGCACCGACGGCCGGATCGGCATCGCCTACGAAGACGGCGCGGGCGGGACGCTCCGCTTCGCAGCCGGCACCGGCTTTCGTGCGCCGCTCCTCGCGGAACTCTACACGCTGCCCGTCGCGGACTTGGCCCCCGACGCGAACTGCGTCGGCGCGAACGGCAATCCGAACGAACGCGCCGAGCATGCCACCGAGTACGAGCTCGGCTACGGCAAGCGATTCGGATCGACGACCGTCGACGCAACCGCGTACCGCACGAACTTGCGCGATCCGATCGAGAACTTCTATCCGCTCGGCACGACCTGTCCGAACGGCGTCAGCACCGTCGTCGCGCAAGCGTTCCCGATCAACGTCGGCAACGTCGTCTACCAGGGCGGTTCGCTGCGGCTGGCGCACCGCTTCGGCCCGTGGTTCGCGACCGCCGAGTACGGCGTGAACGCCGCGTACCCGACCTCGCTCCCGGATGTCGTCGCCGCGAACCCGACCTCGGGATCGGATCTCGTCGTCGGGCAGCAGTTCGCCGGCATCCCGATCCAGGCGTTCTCGCTCGGGTTGCGCTACGCGCACGCCGGCATGCACGGCGCCGCAAACGTGACCGCGAAGAGCGCGAACAACGAGCTCGCGCAGGGTCGCTTCGCGACGCTCGACGCGGCGCTCGGTAAGACGTGGCGCCACGTCGACCTGACCCTCGCCGGGACCAACCTCACCAACGCCGTCAGCGGCCGCTTCACGCGGCTCGGGCTCGGCACGCCGTACCCGCTGCCGGGCTCCGCACCGGCCCCGCGCGACGCGCTGGAACTCGAGCCTGCCGCGCTCCGCCTGATTCTGACGATCCGCTAAGGGACCGAGGCCACGTCGGCCGCGGAAAAGATCAACTCGAATGATACGTCATCGGGACCGTCGACGAACACTTGCCGGTCGCCGACGCCGGGTATCGTCGCCTCGTGGACCGGAATCCCGAGCGAACGCAGGCGCTCCATCGTGGCGCGATAACCGCTGCAGCGGAAGGCGACGTGATCGACGATCCCCCTCGCTCCGCGTTTCGCGTCATCTCCCTGCGACGCATCGAGCGCGTGCGTTACTTCCTTCTTGCGCGCATCGCTGACGTGCACGATCGCGGTGCCGTTGCGATAGAGCCAATGACCTGGTGAACCGAAGGCGGGACGGGGGCCGTCTTCGAGCCCCAGGACCGAGGTGAGGAACCCCCTCGTCCGCTCGACGTCTCCGGTGAGGATGTTGACATGGTCCAGCGCTTGAACGTTCATCGTGCGGCGCGACTTCCGCCGCGAGCGGCTCGATGCCTGGCTCACCAGGCACGCATTAGGCCGAAACGGTGACGATCTGAAACAGGCTGTCGTAGTCGCCGACGCCGCGCAGCGTCCGCAGGAACGGATCGAGACACACGGTACACAGCCACGGCTTTTCCTCGCGCACCGCAGCCCGCAACTCACGCAGCGCTCCGGCCTGACGACCGAGTCCGTTGAGTACGATCGCGCGATAGACGTATGGCGGATGGTCGCGCGGCGCCTGCGCTTCGATCGCGGCGAGGGCCGCGATCGCACCCTTCGCGTCTCCGAGACGAGCGCGCGCGTACGCCGCAGCCGCAATGTAGGTTGCGCGAGGTTCTTCCGCGATGAGCGCTTCAAAAAGAGGCAGCGCCTCAGCGTACGCGCCGGTCTCCGCGAGGATCGCCCCAAGGTGAAAGCGTGCCGGAACGTAGTCGGGATCGGCACCGAGGATCGCCCGCAAATGCGCCTGAGCTCGCTCGCCCCCAGCCGCTTCGTACAGCGCCAGGCCGAGCGTCGTTTGCAACGCGAGCGAGGCCGCGCAAGAGCCGACGCACCTGGACCGAGCTTGCCATGGGCGGTCGTTGCCGGTCCGTCCCGTCGGCCGCCTCCACTTGGCAGAAACTTGGCAGGCGCCTCCGGTTTCCTTGGTAGAAGGGTCCTCTTGATGCGTCGTCTTGTTTTCACGCTGGCGGCAGCGCTGATCGCCGTTTCGCCCGTCCTCGCCGCCGCTGCGCCGTTCGCCTATCCGGACGCGGCGCGCGGCGCCGTCTCCGACACCTTCTTCGGGACGGCCGTCGCCGACCCGTACCGCTGGATGGAGGACGTGGACTCGCCGCAGACGACCGCCTGGGTCAAGGCCGAGGGCGATCTGACGCGTTCGTATCTGGATGCAATCCCGCAACGCGGCGCGATCCGCGACGCGTATCGCAAGCTGCTCAACTACGAAAAGGTCAGCGCACCGTTCCACGAAGGACCGTGGTGGTTCTTCTCCCGCAACACCGGCCTGCAGAACCAGAGCGTGTACTACGTGCAGCGCGGCGAGCGCGGAACGCCGCGCGTGCTGCTCGATCCCAACACGCTCGCCGCCGACGGAACCGTCGCGCTGGCCGGATTTCACCTGACGCACGACGGCAGCTTGGTGGCGTACGCGACGCAGTCGTCGGGCGCCGACTGGCAGACCTGGCACGTCAAGAACGTCGCGACCGGCCGCGACCTGCCCGACACGCTGCAATGGAGCAAGTTCTCCGGTGCGTCGTGGACCGGCGACACCGGCTTCTACTACAACGCCTACGATCCGCCGAAGGCCGGCGCCGGGAACGCCACGCTGAGCGCACTCGGAGGCCAGAAGATGTACTTCCATCGCCTGCGCACGCCGCAGTCCGCCGACCGGCTGATCACGACCGCGCCGCCGGATCAGTTCCTCGGCGTCGAGCGCACCGACGATCAGCGGTACGACCTCTTCTTCACCTCCAAGGGCAACGGCAACAGTCTCTCGTGGAAGCGCGCCGCTGAGCCCGACACCGCGTTCAAGCAGCTCTATCCGCTCGACCCGAACGTGCAGTACTCGCCGGTCGGCGACGACGGCACGAAGATCTATCTCACGACGAACCTCGCCGCGCCGCGGAGCCGGCTGGTCTGGCTCGACCTAAAAGACGCGTCACATACGCTGCACGACATCGTGCCGCAGTCGGCCGACACGCTCGACGGCGTCTCGATGCACGGCGACCGCTTCTACGTCTCCTACCTGCACGACGCGCACTCGGTCGTGCGTGTGTACTCGCTCGCCGGCCAAAGCTTAGGGGCGGTCGAACTGCCCGGGATCGGCAGCGGCGGGAATCCCGGCGGTCATCGCGAGGACCGCGTGGCGTACTACGGCTTCACGTCGTACACCTATCCCACGACGATCTACCGCCTCGACACCGTTACCGGAAAGAGCACGATTGCGATCCGGCCGAAGATCGCGTTCGACGCGGCGCCGTACGTCACCGAGCAGCTTTTCGCGACGTCGAAGGACGGCACGCGCGTCCCGGTGTTCGTGGTGCACCGCAAGAACATGCCGCTCGACGGCTCGACGCCGACGATCCTCTACGGCTACGGTGGGTTCAACATCTCGCTTACGCCCTCGTTCTCGTCATCGACCGCGATGTGGCTGCAGATGGGCGGGGCGTACGCGGTCGCGACGCTGCGCGGCGGCGGCGAGTACGGGGACGCCTGGCACGATGCCGGACGGCTCGCGAACAAACAGCACGTCTTCGACGACTACCTCGCGGCGGCGCAGATGCTGATCGACAGGAAGATCACCTCGACGCCGAAGCTGGCGGCAAACGGCGGCTCGAACGGCGGCTTGCTGGTCGGCGCGGCGATCACGCAGCGCCCCGACCTGTTCGGCGCGGCGATCCCTGAGGTCGGCGTGCTCGACATGCTGCGCTTCCAGAAGTTCACCATCGGCAAGGCCTGGGTGACCGACTACGGGTCTGCGGACGCCTCAGTCGACCAGTTCAAGTACCTGATCGCGTACTCGCCCTACCACAACGTCAAGGACGGCACCAAGTATCCGCCGACGATGGTGATGACCTCGGATCACGACGATCGGGTGTTCCCGGCGCACTCGTTCAAGTTCGCCGCGGCGCTGCAGCACGCACAGGCCGGTGACGCTCCGGTGCTCCTGCGCGTCGAGTCGAAGGCCGGTCATGGTGCGGGACGGCCGACCGAGAAGATCATCGACGACGTCGCCGACCGCTTCGCGTTCCTGGTCAAGAACCTGAACTTCACGCCGGCGCTGTGAGCCGCGCGCTCGACGTACAGCCGACGCTGGCCGCCGCGCCGTCCTCGCGCTGAGGTTCAGGGCACGTCGGGCGTCCAGTACTCCATGGCGCCGAGCTTTGCGTACTGGCGGACGTCTTCGGCGGCATGCGGGTCGCCGTAGTGGCGTTCCACGACTGCGACGATGCGTTCGACCGCCGCTTCGTCGAGGAGGCCCAGCATGCGCGTAAGATCGCCTTGGTCGATGCCGCTCGCGGAGTCGATCTTCATCAGCACGAGATAGGGTAGCGAGATAACGCGCAGTCCCGTTTGGTCGAAGGCCTCGATGGCGAGCGCTTCGACCGCCCAGGCCTGCGGCGTCGAGATCAGATCGAGCTTGCGCCCGTCGCGGAGCCACGCCGTTCCGTACAACCCAAGCGCGGTATTTGGAAAGAGCAGTTCTCCATCTGGCCGCCAGCCGAGCGACGCGAGCCGGTCCGCGGCTTCGGCATAGCGCGCATCATCGACGAGGACGTCGACGTCTTGCGTCTTGCGCTCGGGTGAGTACGCGCGGGTCGCCACCCCGCCCACAACCATGGCTGCGATATCGCCGAACAAGCTCTCGATCACGATGAAGAGCTTCTCGCGCTCGGATTGCATCTGCGTTGCCATGTTGCTGCCGGATCCGAGCGGACGCTTCCGCAGTCCCGCCTCGATGTAGAAACGGCGACGGCCCGCGGCCGTCTCGAAGCCGCTATGCATCGACGGCGATGCGCGCCTCGTTCGTCGACGCGGCGGCGTGCGGCGCTCCGTTGGATGCAGCGAGCCGCACCTCGACCCGGACGCCGCTGAACGCGGCGTTGCCGGTGAGCTCGTCGAGCAGCAGCTCGTCGGCGAGATCGTTGAAGCTCGCCCCGGGCTTGCCGGTCGCGATCGACTGCGACGTCCCCGGGCGCGTGTGCCCGAAACCGTGCGGGAGACTGACGACGCCGGGCATTAGTGCCGCGGTGACCTCGGCTGGAACCGTCACCCTGCCGACGCGCGATCGGACTTCGACCGTGTCGCCGTGCGCGATCCCGCGCGCGTGCGCGTCGCTCGCGCTCAGCATCAGCGTACAGCGGTCGGGGCCGCGCATCAGGCGCGGTGCGTTGTGCATCCAGGAGTTGTTGCTGCGCAGCTGGCGACGACCGATCAGGACCAGCTCCGCCGGCGGAGCTGCGAGCTCGGCGTCGAGCCGCACGAGGTCGCCGAGATGGGCGGCCGGTGCGAGGCGGATGCGACCGTCGGCGGTCAGCAATCGCTCCGGCATGCACGGCTCGAGCGGGCCGAAGTCGATGCCGTGCGGATGGGCGCGCAGCTCGGCGATGCTCGTGCGATACGGGCCGTACTGCAGGCCGAGCTCGAGGCGCTCGGTTGGGCTCTTGCCGGTTTTCCCGGTGAACCGCTCGCGCAGCGCCTCGAAGATCTGCCAGTCGTAGCGCTGCTCGGGCTCGATCGCGAACACGGCCTCGTTGTAGCGCGCCGTGTTGCGCACGCCGAAATGGTGGAAGATCACGTCGTAGTGGTCGACTTCGAGACCGGTCGCCGGCGGCAGGATCACGTCGGCGTGCCGCGTCGTCTCGTTGAGGTACGGATCGATGCAGACGACGAAGTCGAGCTGTGCCAGCGCGTCGTCGAGTCTCGCGCCGTTCGGGGTCGATAACACCGGGTTGCCGGCGACGGTGACGAGGGCGCGCACCTGACCCTTGCCGGGCGTCAGCATCTCGTCGGCCATCGTTGCAACCGGGAACTCGCCGTCGAACTCCGCCAACCCGCGTACGCGCGAGGTCCAGCGTCCGCCGTACGCCGCACCGCGTTCGGCTTGCTGCAGCAGGTCGAACGCCGGCCGCGTCCACATCGTCCCGCCCGGCTCGTCGAGATTGCCGGTGACGGCGTTCAGCGCGTTCACCAGCCATTGACAGAGCCCGCCGAACGGCTGGGTGGAGAGTCCGACGCGGCCGTACGCGACCGCGCGCTGCGCCGAGGCGAACTCACCGGCGATGCGGCGAATCGTCTCTGCGGCGATCCCGGTGCGCTGCGCGACGCGCTCCGCCGGGAACCTGCGCGCCGCGGCGCGCAGTTCGTCGACGCCGTCGGTGAACGCGGCGAGCCGCCCGAGATCCGCGCAGCCCGTTTCGAAGATCGCGTCGATCACGGCCAACAGGAACAGCGCGTCGGCGCCGGGGCGGATGAACTGGTGCTCGTCGGCGACGGCGGCGGTTTCGGTCCGGCGCGGATCGAGCACGATCACGCGACCGCCCCGCGCCTGGATCGCCTTGAGCCGGCCGCGGATATCCGGCGCCGTCATGATGCTGCCGTTGGAGACCAGCGGGTTCGCGCCGATGATCAGAAAGTAGTCGGTCCGGTCGACGTCCGGGATCGGGATCAGCAACGGGTGCCCGAACATCTCGACCGCCGCGCGGTGGTGCGGAAGCTGGTCGACGCTGGTCGCACTGAAACGGTTGCGCGTGCGCAGCGCGCGCAGGAAGCCGCCCGAGCTGAGCAACGTGCCGCTGTTGTGAACGTTGGGGTTCCCGAGGTAGATCGCGACCGCGTCGTCACCGTGCTCGGCGACGACTTCTTTCAGGCGGCCGACCACGAGGTCGCACGCCGCGTCCCACGCGATCGGCTCCCAGTGCTCGCCGACGCGCCGCAGCGGCATCTTCAGCCGGTCCGGGTCGACGTGGAGGTCGATCAGGGCGTTTCCCTTGGGGCAGATGTGGCCGTGCGAGAACGGATCCTGCGGGTCGCCGCGCAGGTCGGTGATCGCGCCGTTCTCGACCGTGATCTCGAGGCCGCAGATCGCCTCGCAGAGGTTACACGCCCGGAAATGCTTGCCGTCCCGAATCGCCGCCACTCGCGAGGGGTTCGCGGGGCGGCCCGGCTCTCCGCCAAAGGGATGGAGGACGGGCGGGCCGCGCGGGTAAGGCTGGCGACAATGTGAACGGCCCGTTTCGGACGATCGCGATGGTCTGCGGCGTGCTGCTCGTCGTTGCGTCGGCATTCACGATCGTCGCGGCGCTGCGCGGCGGGCAGTCGCGCGTCCCCGGCACGATCGTCGCGCGAGCGACGAGTAACCCCACGATCGCGCCGTCGGCGTCCGCTGCTCCGCGTCCGACGGCATCGCCCACCCCCAGGCCGACGCCCACGCCGGCGCCGCGCGCGACCTACACCCCGCTGCGCCCAGTCGAGGTCCGCGTCTTCCACCCGACACTCGCCCCGACGCCGGCCCCAACGTCGAGCCCGGCACCCTCCCCGGTACCGACGAAGAGCCCGACGACCGCGCCGCCCTCGGCGACGCCCCGGCCGCGCCCCGCCGAGACACCGAACGCCGGGCCGCTCGTCGGGGGACCGGACGACGACGCGTGCCTGCGGACCTTGACGTACTTGAAGACCGCCGCGGACGACCGGCTCACGCGTCGCGAAATCTACAACGCCGCGCTCGCCGGGCTCGCGATGAACGCGCACTGCAGCGAACCGCGCCGCAGCGTGAACGAAGCCTACCTGCTCGCGATGCGGGCGCCGGCGGAGTTCTCACTGCACATCGGCGATTGGAGCGCCGACCTCTCGCGCTCCGACGCGCTACTCGACGCGTGCGCGGCCTTGCCGGAGTTCCGCGCGACGACCGTCGCCGGCGACTGCGCGACGCAGCGCAAGTTCAACGACCTCGTCCGCCGCCGCATCTTGCAGATCATCGGCCGCCGACCGACCTTCGCGCCCCGTTAAGGGTTCTACGCGCTGCTGCCGCGCGTGAATCGTATGCTGGCGGCCACGAGGACGAACGCGCCGAGCGCGAGCATCGCAATGACGGGTGACACGAGGTCGGTGAGTCCGGCACCGCGCAAGATGATGCCGCGCAAAATCTCGAAGAAATAGGTGAGCGGGATCAGATAGCCGACCCACTGCATCACCGGCGGCATCAGCGAGCGCTCGAAGAAGAATCCTGAGAGCAGGATCGACGGCAGCGTCAATGCCAGAACGCCGAGCATCGCTTGGACCTGCGTCCTCGCGGCGCTCGAGACCAGCAGTCCCATGCCGAGCGCGGCCATCAGGAATCCGAGCGACAGGGTGATGAGCAAGACCAGGCTGCCGGCGATCGGGACGGCGAAGATCCAGCGCATCGCAGCCAGGACGAGCAGCATGTCGATCACACCGATGATCGCATAGGGCGTAATCTTCCCGAGCATCAGGCCGAGCGCGCCGATCGGCGTGACCATGATTTGGTCGAGCGTGCCCCGCTCCCGCTCGCCGACGATCGAGAGCGCGGTCAGGAACATCGTGATCAGCTGCATGATGACCCCGATGAGTCCCGGCACGAAGAAGTTCGCGCTGCGCAGCCCGGGGTTGAACAGCACCCTGGGCCGCACGTCGATCTGCGGCACGGTCCGGTTGAGAAACGCACCGCCGACCGCGGTCGCCGCGCCGTAGGCCGGCTGCGCGATCGACGCGTCCGAGCCGTCGATCAGCGCCTGCACCTGTGCCGTTCGGCCGGCCCGCACGTCGGCCGTAAAGTTCGGCGGGATGTCGAACGCCACGCGTGCGCGGCCCGACACGACTTCCGCCATGAGCGCGCCGCGCGTCGCCACCAGGTGATCCACCTTGAACGTTTGCGAGGCGCGTAGCGCGTCGATGAAGGCGACCGATGCCGGGCCGAGGTCCTCGTTGAGCACGGCTGTCGCGACGTGCTCGACCTTCGTGTTCAGCGCGTAGCCGAAGATGGTGACCTGAACGATCGGCAGCGCGATCGCCAGGCCGAGGGTGACGCGGTCGCGCGCGACGTGCCGGAGCTCTTTGTAGAGAACCGCGCCGTACCCGCGGACGTCGAACGGATTGCGGTTCACGCGCGCAGCCTCGCGCGGGTCAAGGCGACGAAGACGTCCTCGAGACTCGGCTCGATGTGCTCGACGTTCGCGGCTGCGACGCCGAAGTCGGCGGCGATTCTCTCAGCGGCGACGTCGCTGGTGACGACGACGTGTAGCTGATCGCCGAAGATCGTCGCGTCGCGCACGTACGGTTGCTCGCGGGCGATGCCGAGCAGCGCGATCGCGTCGCGCCCGCCGACACTGTAGCGCGCGGTACCCTCGGGGGTGACGCCGGCCTGTCTCTTGAGCTCGTCCCGGCTGCCGATCGCGATCAGCTCGCCGTCGTAGATGTAGCCGACGCGGGCGCATCGCTCCGCCTCGTCCATGAAATGGGTCGTCACGAACAGCGCGACACCGCTCTCGCTCAGGCGGAACAGCAGGTCCCAGAGGTCGCGGCGCGCGACCGGGTCGATGCCGGCCGTCGGTTCATCGAGGAAGAGGACCCGCGGCTCGTGCAGCAGCGCCGCAGCCAGCGCGAGGCGTTGCTTCCAGCCGCCCGAGAGCGTAGCGGCGAGTTGGCCGCGGAATTGCGCGAGATTCGAGAACTCGATCAGCTCGTCGATGCGCTTCGAGCGCCGGGCTCGAGGCAGCGCGTAGGCACGCCCGTAGAACTCCAGGTTTTCCTCGACGGTGAGGTCGGAATAGAGCGAGAACGACTGCGACATGTAGCCGATCGTCCGGCGCACCGCGTCGCCGTTCTTGCGGATGTCGAGCTCGCAGATGCTGGCCTCGCCGCTGGTCGGCTCGACCAGACCGCAGAGCATCTTGATGGTCGTCGATTTGCCGCTGCCGTTCGGCCCGAGGAAGCCGAAGATCTCACCGCGCGACACCTCGAGGCTGAGCGCGTGGACCACGGTGCGACGTCCGTACGTCTTCGTCAGCGCGTGCGCCTCGATCGCGACGTCGGTCACGGCACCGCGACGTCGACCGTCGTTCCGGCGTGGAGCCGGCGCTGCGGATCGTGAACCCGCACTTTGACGCCGAACGACAGCACCGCGCGGTCGCTCGCGGTTTGGACGTTTTGCGGGGTGAACTGGGCTTGCGAATCGACCTGTTCGACCACGCCGTCGAAGGCGGCGTCCGGCATCGCATCCGAGCGTACGGCGAGGTGCGCCCCCACTGTCACGCGGCCGAGCTTCGCTTGCGGGACGTAGATTCGCGCGTACGGGTTCCCGGCTTCGTCGATCGTCGCGATCGACGCCCCGGGCGCGACCAGGTCGCCGGGATGCAGGTCCAGCGCGGTCACGACGCCGTCCGCGGGCGCGCGTACGACGGCCTCGTCCAGCCGCACGCGTGCGGCGGTGACGTCGGCTTGGGCCGCGCGTACCGCCGCCTTGGCTTCGCGCACTTGATCGGGACGAGCTCCGGCCGCCAGAGCGCGATAC
>OCZT010001454.1_pt1 | contig 24532 bp, 20 predicted proteins | sample 1539031 | NCBI WGS metagenome assembly OCZT01 (sample SAMEA3539308, study PRJEB22396) | soil metagenome | biome: tundra; feature: field; material: soil | place: USA | collected 2010-05 | depth 0.15 m | reverse complement strand
GGTGTAGTTGATGTTGCGATCGATGATGTAGGTGACCACGCCCTCGGGGTGCAGGTGGCGGCGCACAGCGTCCGCCTCAAAACCCAGGCCGATCAGGTCGGGGGAGTGGAAGTGGTCAAGAGCCTGTTGGCGAGTGAGCGGCATAGTTTTGATTCTAACAATTGAGGGAGTGAAGGACGAGTTGGTCCTGCTTATTTGCCTGATGGCTTACGAAACAAGAAGAGCCCACGGCTGCGCACGGGACGACCCTGCGTTCGCGAGAGATTCGACGCCGTCGAAACTCCGCTAAACAGGATGAAGAAATCCCAGAATGTCCGCCAAAGGCTTTTCTTCTTTTTAGTTGTCATGGAGGAAGATCCCCGCTGATTGACCTCGAAGGTGTGTCAAGTCCACCTCATTCGATCTGGAGACCGGGCAGTTGGTTGCACAATTATCCAGTTTGCATGTTTCTGTTCCCGGATACACCTTACTCGTCGGATTCCGGTTTCGCGGTAGGCCGAGGCTTCTTTTGAGGGCTGGAGACGCCAAAGCACAAGAGAAAGAAACTGAAGCCCTTGCGCATCATATCGACCAAGCTCATCGTACAAATCCTTTCCAACGGCATGCATCCGGGCGGTTTGGCGCTGGCAGCATTCGGAACCTCCGAACATAGTTTCGACGCCGGCGATCATAGCCTCATGGGGCTTTGCCTAGAGTCTAATACTCTGGAACGTTTTTTGGGCGAGATGCGGATTTGTTGGGCAAGTGCAACAATAGCGTCAAATCCGCCCACCGTCGGTCGAGACGTCAGTACCGTTGGGTCCAACGGTGAAAGCCCTGCTCGGTTGCTGCGGGTCAAAGAGGAACGGTGCGTCTACTGTGATCATTAGCTGGAAAAGGATAGAGAAATGGCCCACAAGAAATCGATATTGGCAGCGGCAATTGTGCTTCTGACCTCGTTTGCTGCGGTGGCGCAGGACGCTCCCGAGCTCAAGACCGACAAGGACAAGTTCAGCTACGCGCTGGGAATGAACTTTGGGGAGGGCTTCCGAAAGCAGGGTTTGGTGCTGGATCCCGCCGTGTTTGCGAAGGCATTCGCAGAGTCGTTCAGCGGCGGCAAGACCGCGATGACCGATCAGGAGATGCAGGCCCTTCTGACGGCGGCGTCGGCGGAGATCCGGAAGAAGCAGGCGGCGCAGCAGGCGGAGAAGGGCCAAGCGGCGCAGAAGGAAGGCGAAGCGTTTCTGGCCGCGAACAAGACGAAGGAAGGCGTGATGACGCTGCCCAGCGGCCTGCAGTACAAGATTCTGAAGGCGGGCACGGGCGAGAAGCCGACCCCGGACGACTCGGTGGTGTGCAACTACAAAGGCACGCTGATCAATGGAACGGAGTTCGACGCGTCGGAAAAGCACGGCGGGCCGGCGACCTTCCCGGTAAAGGGCGTGATTGCGGGCTGGACCGAGGCGCTGCAGCTGATGCCGGTCGGATCGAAGTGGCAGCTCTTTGTGCCGTCCAATCTGGCCTACGGAGCGCAGGGACCGGGAGACATCGGGCCGAACGCGACGCTGATCTTCGAAGTGGAGCTGGTGTCGATCCAGAAGGCCGCGGCGCCGGCGGCGGGGGCCGCGGGATCGCAGTAAAAGGCCAGCGGTCACTGATCCGTGATCAGCGGCGAGTGAAAGTGGAAGAAGTGAGTGAGAAGGGCCGGCGCTCAACGCCGGCCATCTTGCGCCCTGTATGAACGGCGCGGAGCTGCACTCCAGACCGGTCTGCCCTTGGGCCTTTGGATGCCTGCAGCACTCGGGTTGACCGGCCACTCGAAAGTCACTGTTTCAGCAGCCTCCCCACAGACAAGATCCAGACGTCTCCGGAGCATGGAGAACCGAGTCTTTCCGGAGGACGGAAGCCCCCGGGCTCTCTTCGGAATCGACGGTCTACAAGAGTGGGGGCAAACCGCTCCGGTCTACTTTTTCTTCGCCGGATGCAGTACGGGAGCGGCGGGAACGGGCGTCACGCCCTTCAGGTTATCCAGCGCTGCCGGCGGAAGCGGCTTGTCGGCGTTGGCCAGCAGCAGGCTCACCTGCCACATCTCGGTCTCGCTCAACACGCTCTTGTAGCTCGGCATTCCGGTCAAACGTATGCCGTTAGCCACCTTCCAATAGGTCTCGCCCGGCGGATCGTCGGTCACTCCCATCACCGCTTCGCTCCCGTGGTGGTGTACCTCCCACAGCGGGGGCGCATCGGGAAACATGTGCGCTCCAATCTGCGAGGGCTTGCCGTGCGATCCATGGCACACCGCGCACTGGTCGTGGTAAATCTGCGCTCCGGCCACCAGGTTGGCCTCATCCACCGGGATGGGCGGCGTCTTCACCACTTCCTTGTCAATGCGCGCATTCAAGGGGACGCTGGTAATGAGCTGCTCCTGGGGCAGTGGCGGGTCAGCCACGGCCACCGGCACCGTCCCAAACTTGAGCCATCCCAGCACCACCAGCGGCGCCAGCACCAATCCAAGCACGATTCCCAGCAGAACTCGACCCATACGTTTTACGGCCTCCATTTACCTTCTTCGTAGTGTATTCTCCGCTGATTGCTTTAGAGCAAGAACAATTATTTATTGGTAAATAGAAGATTATGCTCGACAAAGCCAGCAGGATTTGGCACTGTTTGGCTCAGACCGCTAGGTCAAACCATGCCCGAGGCCGCAAGCCCCGGAGCGTAAATAAGGAGCTCCCCCATGGCAGATCACTCCCAGATGAGACTAGGCCGCAAGGCCGTCAAAACCGATTCAAGAACCCTGATGATGGCCAACTACCTGACGCCGAGCCTGCCTCCTCCTCCGCCCGCGAAGGATTGGACCAAAGGCATCGCCAACTGGGGCATGATGTTGAACGACAAGCTCGGCGATTGCACCATTGCCGGCGCCGCGCACGCTTTGCAGGTTTGGTCCGCCAACACCGGCACCGAGGTTACCGTCTCCGACGATACCGTACAGAGCTACTACCAGCAGTGGGATGGCTATGTCCCCGGCCAGCCAAATACCGACAACGGCGGCGTGGAGCTGGATGTGCTGAACGACTGGCAAAAACAGGGCTTTGCAGACAACAAGTTGCTGGCCTTCATCGACCCCAAGCCCTCCAACCTGGTCCAGATCCGCCAATCCATCACGTTATTCGGCGGAGTCTACATCGGGCTGGCCCTGCCTCTCACGGCCCAGAGCCAGGATGTTTGGGATGTCGTCAAGACCGGCGGAGCCAAAGCCAAGCCCGGCAGTTGGGGCGGCCACTGCGTCTTCGTCCCCAAGTACGACCAGCACGGCTTTACCTGCATTACCTGGGGCGCGCTCAAGACCATGACCCTTGCCTTCTGGAAGAAGTATTGCGACGAGGCCCACACCCTGCTGGACCAGCAATGGCTCACCGCCAAGGGTTCGCCCGACGGCTTTGACCAGAACCAGTTGCTGACCGATCTCAACGCCATCAAATCAATCCGTTAAGGACAAATCTCCACCCGGGCCCGGCCAAACAGCTATCAGCTCGCCACAAGGCTCCCCCCAAGGTGTTTTAATACCTAATGGGGGGAGCACTGCCTACAGGTGTGGTGTGCTTCCGTACTCCCGTGGAGGAAACCCGATACCGATGCATTCTTTTCGCCGTCTTGCCCTTCTGCTGGCGCTTACGATTCCAGCCATGCCCGCCGTTCTGGCTCAAAGCTCGAGCAGCACTCCCGAAACCCCGGACGCCGCGAAGCAAACGGCCGATGCAAACCAAACCCAGGGCCAGATCAGCGTGCAGGCACGCATCAAGGCCCGTCGCGAGCAGCGCCGCGCCGCCGCCATCCACGAAGCGTACGCGCACCGCTATGAAGCCTATTTCGGCATGGGCTACATGCGCTTCGAGCCCGGCGCAAAGCTCCAGCGCGCCCATGAGTATGCCTGGGACACGGGCTTTACCCGCTTCTTCTCCGATCGCCTGGGCGTCACCGTTGATGGCCGTGGCTACTACGGCTCCGCCTACGTTTACGACAACGCAGTCACCAACAGCGCCATCACCAACGCCGAGGTAAGCCAGTACGCCTTTCTCGCCGGCCCCACCTATCGTTTCTATGAGCAGCCCAAGTTCTCCATCTCTGCCCGGGTCATGGGCGGCGCGGCCTATGGCAACTACTCCGGCGACACCAGCGGCAACACCACGCTCTCCAAGGCGCTCGGCCTCTGGCCCAACGGTTACGTCTTTGCCGCCAGCGGTGCCGTCATCGGCGAATACAATCTGACCCCCAAGGTCGGCCTCCGCGTAGCCCCAGAGTTCGTTCCCACCGGTTTCGGCTCCACCATACAGAAGAGTCTCGGCTTCACTGCCAGCGTCGCCTACCGGTTCGGAAAAAGGTAAAAGACAGTGGACAGTGAACTGTGGTCAGTTTCCGATGCACCTAATTGGAAATCCGTTACGAACTTGGAAATGAAAAGCTCCGCGGGGTTGGAACCCTGCGGAGCTTTTTCTAACCCCTGACCCCTGACCACTGACCACTAACCACTGACCACTGACCACTGACCACTGTTTACGTCAGTATCGGAATCCCGGCAATCCTCCGCTGCCACTCCGCCGGGCCGGTATTGTGCACGCTGGTCCCCTTTGAATCCACAGCCACGGTCACCGGCATATCCCGCACATCAAACTCATAAATGGCCTCCATCCCCAGGTCCCCAAAAGCCACCAGCCGCGAGCCGTGAATGGCCTTTGCCACCAGGTACGCCGCGCCGCCTACCGCCATCAGGTACACCGCACCGAATTCCTTGATCGCCTCTATGGCCGCTGGACCGCGCTCCGCCTTGCCCACCATCCCCAGCAGGCCTGTCTCGGCCAGCATCTGCCGCGTGAACCTGTCCATGCGCGTCGCCGTCGTTGGACCCGCCGGCCCCACCACCTCTTCGCGCACCGGGTCCACCGGGCCCACGTAGTAGATAAAACGCCCCTTGAAGTCCACCGGCAGCTTCTCGCCGCGGCTCAGCATATCGGTCATGCGCTTGTGCGCGGCGTCGCGCCCGGTCAGCAGCTTGCCGGTCAGCAGCAGCACCTCACCGGGCTTCCAGGTGGCGGCTTCCGCGCGGGTCACGGTGTCCAGGTTCACGCGGCGGGCGCCAGATGCGTCATAAGTCAGCTTGGGCCAGTCTTCGAGATTGGGCGGGTCCAGATACACCGGCCCTGACCCGTCCAGAACAATGTGCGCATGCCGCGTCGCGGCGCAGTTGGGTATCATGGCCACCGGAAGGTTCGCCGCATGGCACGGCGTGTCCAGCACCTTCACATCCAGCACCGTGGTTAGCCCGCCCAGCCCTTGCGCGCCAATGCCCAGCCGGTTCACCTTGTCGTAGAGTTCGATGCGCAGTTCTTCCGGGCGATTTTTCGGTCCCCGCGCAATCAGGTCCTGGATGTCGATGGGGTCCATCAGCGACTGCTTGGCCAGCAGCATCGCCTTCTCCGCCGTGCCACCAATGCCGATGCCCAGCATTCCCGGCGGACACCATCCCGCACCCATGGTCGGCACGGTCTTCAGCACCCATTCGACTACCGAATCATAGGGTCCAAGCATGATGAACTTGCTTTTGGCCTCGGAGCCCCCGCCTTTGGCCGCCACCGTCACGTCCACCGTCCCGCCGCGCACTAGTTCCACATTCACCACCGCCGGCGTGTTGTCCCTGGTATTGATGCGCTTGCCCACCGGATCGGCCAGAATGGACATGCGCAGCTTGTTGTCCGGGTCGAGATAGGCGCGCCGGACGCCTTCATCTACCATGCCCTGGAGATCGACCAGAGGGCTGCCGCCCGCAGGGCCCTCGAAGCGCACGTCCATCCCCACCTTCACAAAGGCATTCACGATCCCCGTGTCCTGGCAGATCGGCCTGTGCCCCTCGGCGCACATCCGGCTATTGATGAGAATCTGCGCAATCGCATCCTTGGCGGCGTGGGACTCCTCACGCTCGTATGCCTTCGCGAGGCTGGTGATGTAATCCACCGGGTGGTAATAGCTGATGTACTGCAGCGCACCCGCAACACTCGAAACAAAATCTTCCTGCCGAATAACGGTCATGGGGAAGCTCCCTCGTCTTTCTGACGCTCCTGGAACTCGCTGCATGAATCGGGTTTTGAAAGGGCGCGGTTTTAGCTACGCCGCAACAGACCCATCAAATCAGGGGCTTTATACCGGAACCAGAGTCGATGCATCCCGAAAGCACAACTTTCCAGTCGGCGCGACCATCAGGGAGCGACGACCTTGCACAAAACCGAACAGGGCACAGTTACTCTGGTTCCGGTCTAGCCCCGGAGGAACATCTCAGTGCGTTCCGAACATTATTCATGCAACCAGTACAAGGGTAATGGATGCGATTGAACATTGGCAGTATCGAATCCAAAGTTCAGGTACACCAACAATTCGACGCGTTCAACTCCTGGCGGCCATCACGTTGTCACCCAAGGACTTCGAAATCTCACTCGTCAAGGATCTCATTTTCGTGCTAGCATCATTGCCACGATGCGCTCCGTCCTGGAGCAGTTCCCCGGTCGAGCCTCGTTGGCTTTTGAGAGTTCGCCAAATTCCACAAAGGAGGCGGACATGGTTAAAATTTCCGCGCCAATCGCAACCGCCGGGCTTTCGGCCCTCCTGCTCGCCGCGGCCCTCTCCGCGCAGACTACCGACGAAGCCGCAACCCAAAACCAGGTCTCCAAGGTACGCATCGTTCGCCTCAGCGAGGTGCGAGGCGCCGTGCTGATGGATCGCAATATCGGACGGGGCTTGGAGAACGCGACCGCGAATCTCCCGATTGTGGAAGGAAGCCGAATTCAGACCGGCACAGGCGTCGCCGAGATCGAGTTCGAAGATAACAGCACCCTGCGGCTCACTCCGGGCTCAGTGGTTGAGTTCCCGCAGCTTGAACGTCTTGCAGCGGGCTCAACGGCCTCTTCAGTTCACTTGGTAAAAGGGACTGCCTACGTGAGCCTGATGAAGACGCGAGGCAACGAGTTCAACCTTTTGTTCGGCCAGCAGAAGCTCCAGCTCCCTCCCGCCAGCCACATTCGCCTGCAACTGGACGATGCTGAGGCCAAGCTCGCCGTTCTCGACGGCTCGTTGCGCATCGACGGACCTACTGGTCCGATGGATGTTTCGAAGAAAAAGACAGTTACGTTCAACATGGCCGGCCAGGCTCAACCGGAAATATCAAAGGATATCGCGCCGGTTCAATTTGACTCGTGGGATCAAGAGTCAACCGGCTACCACGCGCGCGTCGCCTCCATGAGTGCAATGAGCGGCTCGCCATATGCGTACGGTTTGAATGACATGAGCTACTACGGAAGCTTCATGAATTTCGGCGGTTGCGGCTCCATGTGGCGCCCTTACTTTACGAGCGCGGCGTGGGATCCGTATTCGAACGGCGCCTGGGCGTGGTATCAGGGCGCAGGCTACTCGTGGGTTTCTCCGTATCCCTGGGGATGGACGCCGTATCATTCCGGCAGTTGGTCTTATTGCTCCGGCTCCGGCTGGGGATGGATGCCCGGTGGCTCCTGGTACGGGCTGAACAATGCCATGGCTTTTGGGAACGGAGGCGCTTCCGGGCGTCTCCCGCAGCGGCCCACGGCGCCCCCGCGCGCAGGCCAGCCCACAATGACCCCCGTGAATCTCAGGCCTCTGGTCCGTTCGGGAGTCGCTTCGAACCAGTCGTTTGTCTTCCAGCGGGATTCAGCAGGATTGGGCGTTCCACGAGACACTCTGGGCAAACTGGGTAGGCTCTCGCAACAAGCAGCAGGCGGGGGTTCGGCGTCTGTGCCCATTTACATCAGTGCTCCTCCGTCCGCGATCGCCGGCGGGCGGCCCGCCAGCGGAGCCGTTAATCCAGCCTCGATTCACCGTGGCTCCCCGCCGCCTTCTTCTCCAACCGCAATGCCCGGCGGTCAGATCGGCTCATCGGGCGGCATGGGCGGCGCACCAGCCAGGTCTGCCCCCGCTCCGGCGCCAATGCCGAGCCGGCCCCGGTAGAAAACAGCCGGGCCGCAGTAGTCGAGAACTGCTCGCGGCCCCGCAAAGGGGACGTTTAATCTGGAACCGTCTTGGCCCCCATTTCTCACAGCATGCCCGGAACTGTAGCGCTGGCCTCCTGACCGGCTGTGCTGAGGGCCTCCCGGCCCTCAGGGCCTTCGCCAGACCCTCAATTGTCGGTAGTCGCGCCCCCTGTTAGAAGTGCAGGTTAGACTTCCAGCCGTGCGCGCAAGGCTGAGAGAAATCCGCGTATCGCCGCCTCCGGGTGGCTCTGAGGGATGAGCTCGGCAAGCTTGGCGTTGCTGGCCAGACCAGCGTCAATCGCGCCCATGAAATCCCGCATGGGAATCTTCGTGTTGTTCGCAACCACTTGAGCAATGACGCGGTCTATTCCGTTCAATGGGTTCGCCTCAAACTGAATCGGATAGATGAGCATTCGCAGAATCGCTGCTGACCGCAAGTCAAAATCCATAAATCCCCTCAACGCAAACTGTTCCCCGAACCACTCAGCTATCAGCATCTTATGCGAGACGAGCGTGTGGCCCAACTTCGCAGACTCCAAAAGAAAGTGTACCCCGAACCTGGCCCATCCGAACTTTTACCTCGACGCATGATACGAATTCCCGCGCCGCCGCACTATTAAGTATTCGCAAACGTGGACGGGGCCGGCGAATCTGCTTGATGAATTCCTACCTGGCAAGCAAGGCGTGCCAAAGCCCTGTTTCCCACTGGAGGTCAAAACCATGTTCTGTATCTCAGCCAAAACCCGACTGCTCAATCCCGTTGCTATCACCATGCTTGTTGCTGGCCTCACCGCAGCACAGGCTCTAACCCCGGCTGGAGAGAAGCGCCCAGCCAACGTTCCGGCACACTATCTCATCACGCCCTTCGGCTACTTTGAGCCAAGCTGCGTTACGCACCTGGCCCAGGGAGATGAAGTGCGGAAGGAAGAGAAAGCCATCCGCCACGCGAATGGCACCTACGACAACATCAATACCTGTGCGTTTCCGCATTACAAAGCCAGCGGAGAAAAGGTAGTTGGAGATGAGGTGGCAACCGCCAAGCAGCCCTCTATTGGCCATGCCTGGGTTGAGTATGCCAGCACCACCACGAGTACCTCCTACGCCTACATGTATGCCTACTGGACCGTGCCCCCGGCTCCGTCCGTCAACAACGGCCAGACGGTGTACCTGTTCCCCGGCATGGAGGATTACAGCGATGTTGTGACCATCATTCAGCCGGTTCTGGGGTGGAACTCCGATTACGCCTCGGCATGGGGCATTGCCAGTTGGAACTGCTGCGTGGCCGGTACCGTCTTTGAGGCTCCGCCACAGAGAGTCAATGCCGGAGACTCGATCCTCGGCTACATGTTCGACACCTGCGCTTCGGGAACACTGTCCTGCCCTACGTGGGACATCGTTACCTATGACCTGACGTCGGGAAAGTACTCTCAGCTACTGAATACCTCAAGCCACGGGCAGACCTTTAATTGGGCGTTTGCCGGTGCACTGGAGGTCTATAACATCTACCAGTGCGGCAATTATCCCACCAACGGCTCAATCTCTTTCCATGACATTGGGCTCTACAACGACAGCTGGGTTTCGATCAACGATCCGATCTGGACCGTAGTCAATCTTTCCTCTGGATTGACTCCACAATGCGGCTACGGAGGATCAGTGCCGCAGCAGGTAACTCTCACCTACTGATATGGCTCTGCAACTGGATGTGGGGTATCCCGGAAACCGACTCCGCCGAGTACCCCACAACTCCACGCACCTGACTCGCGGCCCGGGTGAGTAACTCAGACCCCACTGGATCAGCGAAGCAAAGATGGCCTACCGCACTAACAAGGCCGACCTCAAGTCCGTATGCCCGAAATCATCGCCCTGCCAGAGCATGGGTTCCCGCTTCTCCCGCGCCAGCGCATAGCTGAAGCAGTCGCCGAAGTTCAAGTTGGCCGGGTGCCCACTGCCTTTCCCATAATCCCGGTAAGCCTCCCACGCAATCCTTGCCTGCGCTGCAGTTACCGGTTCGATCTGTAGTCCTGGGTTTTCGAGGATTTCTTCCAACCGGGCCATGAGAATCGGATCCTTGTACCGGCCCACAACGATCCTCGACTCAAGATAGGATGCGGCGGAAATGCTTACAACCTTTGCCGCCTCTATCGCCTCGGAAAAGGCTTGCGCCTCCGGTTCATTCTTGAGAATCGCGATCAGCGCCGAGGTGTCAACGATCATATCGGCAGCCCTGTTTCCGGATCGTAAAGTTCGTCCATCAGCTCCTTGGAAGTTTTGCCGTCATTCATCATCGGCCCCGTCTCCCGGCTGATTTCCATGAGCCACTCAGCCATGAGTTTCTTTTTGCGTTGGCTCTCTTTCTCTCGCTTGATCTCATGCTCTACCGCCTCGGCAACAGCGGTCACAAGGTTCACCCCTCGCAGCGCAGCCAGTTCACGGATGCGCATCTCGGCTGCAGGGCTCTTGATGTTAATTCCCATGAATCTACCTTTCTACCCAAAACTTCTACCATTCTACCATTCTGGGCAAAATCAGGCGACAGGTGGCTTCAACAACCGCGCAAGCCCCCCAATGCCCTAATCTAGAGCCATGAACGACCCCAATCCGGCCCCATCCGCTCTTCACAATGAAGTCTTCGACCTTCTGGTAGTCGGTGCCGGGCCCACCGGCCTGGCCTGTGCCATCGAGGCGCAAAAGGCTGGCTTCCGCCCCGTGCTGGTGGACAAGGGTTGCATCTGCAACTCGCTCTTCCATTACCCCTCGCACATGACGTTCTTCACCACCCCGGAGCTGCTCGAAATCGGTGGCATCCCCTTTCCCAGCCCCAATCCCAAGCCCACCCGCAATGAAGCGCTCCAGTACTATCGCCAGGTTGCCGTGTACTTCAACCTCGACGTGCGCCAGTACCAGCGGGTTGAGCGGGTCACGGGCTCTGACGGCGCCTTCACCGTGCACACGGTTGATCGTTTCGGCCGTCCCGGCGCCATCCACTCGCGCAAACTGGCCCTCTCCACCGGCTACTACGACCTGCCTAATTACCTCCACATTCCCGGTGAGAGTCTCAGCAAGGTCCACCACTACTACTTCGACCCCCACCCCTACTCCGGAACCGACGTTACCGTAATCGGCGGCAAGAATTCAGCCGCCATCGCCGCCCTGGAGCTTTGGCGCGTCGGCGCTCGCGTCACCCTGGTTTACCGCGGGCCGGAGATGCCGCCCCACTTGAAGTACTGGATCAAGCCGGACATCGAAAACCGCATCAAGAACGGCGAAATCACAGCCTATTTCAACTCCAACGTAGTTGAGATCACCCCGGACACGGTCGTTGTCGAGACCCTTGAGGGCCGGCGGACTCTCAAAAATGACTTCGTCTTCGCCATGACCGGCTACCACCCCGACTTCGACTTCCTTGAGAGCCTGGGAGTCCGCTTTGAAGGCCCGGACAAGCTGCCGGTCTGCAATCCAGAGACACTCGAAAGCAACGTTCCCGGCATCTATCTAGCAGGAGTGATTGTTGCCGGTTCGCGCACCAACGAAATATTCATTGAGAACGGCCGCTTCCACGGTCTGCAGATTGCCAAAGCACTGGCATCGCTGTAAAACGCTGTGCGGGCTCCGCAGTAAAGTCCGGTAAACTGTTGCTCACTCTTCCCCTGGGGGCAAACCTTGTCGATGCGCCTTTGGCCGCGTTCGATTCGATGGCAGATGCTGGCAAGCCTGATGCTGCTTGAGGCGCTCTCCATCGCCCTTCTAGCGGCGCTGCTGGTGCATGAGGAGTCGCGCGAGGTCTATCGGCGTGCCGAACATCGCCTTGCCGATCAGGCTACTTCCCTGGCGCTTCAGGCTCAGCAGGCCTTGCAGCAGGATCGACCGGGCTGGGTGGGCCTCTCAGTCCAAATGATGGGTGAGGCGCCCAGCGTAGCATCTGCCAAAGTCACGGATCCCGCCGGCAATATTCTCTTTGTTAGTGCTGGCGCGCGGGATCAGGCTACGCTTAATCCCACGGAGCGCGCCCAGATTCCGCTTGCCACCCAGGATCTGCCCAGGGTCTTCAGCCGCGAGGACAATAATTGGGAGAGCGTCAAGCCCATCTACACCGGGACCGACCTGCGCGGATTTGCATGGGTTGAGACCGATCGAGGATGGGATCGCGAACAGCTCAACTCGATCCTCCGTGGCACTGTCGTCTTCGGCATCATTTGGATTATTGCCTCGGCTCTGCTGGTGTTGTGGATGACCCGTTCCATCTCGCGCCCGCTTGCCCTTCTGCATCGCGGCACCAGCGCCCTGATGGACTCGCCTGAGACCGCTGGCAGCTTCCCCCTGCCCGTCACGGTCCATAACGAGATCGGCGACCTGATCGAGGCCTTCAACCGCATGGTTGCTTCCATCAGCGAGCAGCGGTCAGGACTGCATGACACCCTTTCCCTGCTGGACTCCATGCTGGCCAACGCCCCTATTGGCCTGGCTTTCTTTGACCGCCGATGCCGCTTTGTGCGCGTCAACCAGGTGTTTGCCGACCTGACCGGCGTGCCCCTGAGCCGCCACCTGGGCCGGACGCTGCCAGAGCTTTTGCCTCAGCCGGTGGCCCAGCAATTGGAAGACACTGTCCTTCGCGTGTTTGCTCACGAGGAGCCGGTCCGCAACCTGGAGCTCAGCGGCCAGGGCGGAAAGCTCAAAAGGCCCTGGACATGGCTCGCCAGTGCCTACCCGGTGCGCACGGACTCGCACCAGGTGCGCTGGGCGGGCATCGTGGTACTGGATGCCACCGATCGCAAACTCTCTGAGGATGCGCTGCGCAAGACTGAGAAGCTGGCCGCCACGGGCCGCCTCGCCGCATCCATTGCCCACGAAATCAACAATCCCCTCGAGGCCATTACCAACCTGCTTTTCCTGCTGCGCAACTTCTGCGAACTTCAAAACCCGGCTCTCAATTACGTCGAGATGGCGGAGGCCGAAGCCCGCCGCATCTCCGAAATCACCCAGCAGACCCTGCGCTTCTACCGTCAATCCACCTTGCCTGCGCGCGCCAATATGAGCGAGCTCATTGACTCCGTGCTCACTCTCTACCACGGCCGTCTGCATTCCCTCGGCATCGAAGTAGAGCGCCGATACGACCCCGCTATGGACCTGTTCTGCTTTGCCGGCGAACTCCGCCAGGTCCTGGCCAACCTCGTAGGCAATTCCATCGATGCAGCCAGCCACGGCACACGCCTGGTCGTCCGCGCCCGCCACTCCCGCAACTGGATGCACCCCGCACAAACCGGCATTCGCTTCGTGGTGGCAGATACTGGTTCGGGCATGCCGACGGAGGTGTGCGAGCGCGTCTTTGAGGCCTTCTTTACAACCAAGGAAGTTACGGGAACCGGTCTGGGCCTCTGGGTAAGCCACGAGATCATCCTCAAGCACCAAGGCCTGGTCCACCTGCGCAGCCGCACCGCGCAACCGGGAAAAGTCTCCGGCACCGTCTTCCAACTCTTCATTCCCGACAATGAAAACTTGACCGCCACGCCCACAAAGGCGGTTCTTGCGACGGCAAAAGCAGGCTGAGGAGAGTTTTGCCGTCTTAAAACAGAAAGGCCCCAACCCCGAAAATCCACAAAAAATAATCTTGACGGCTCACCATTTTTATGTGCTACAGTCAGTAACACTATGGAGAGTAACACTACCACCGGTCACGACCCCGCCGAACTGGGCGAGCTGGAACGCAGCATCCTCCTCATCGTTTGGCGCAACACGCAAATCACCGCCGGCCAAGTGCGCGAGGAACTGGGCCGCCCACTGAAGGACTCGACGATACGCACCGTATTGCGCCGCCTGGAAGAGAAGGGCTACCTGGCGCACTCGGTTGAAAACCGCACCTTTGTTTACCGCCCGGCCCAGTCGCGTCAGCGTGTCGCCGGCCGCGCCGTAAAACGTATTGTGGACTGGTTCTGCGAGGGCTCGGTCGAGGCGCTGCTGGTGGGCCTGGTGGATTCCAAGGTGCTGAGCCAGGCCGAGCTGCAGCGCCTCGCCAACCGCATCGCCACCGCCCAGCAGAGCGCCTCGGTGCCCGCCGCCACAGCTTCTACGCAAAAGGGGAAAACGTTATGACCCCAGCCTTCGTGTCGACCCTGTCACCGTCCGTCGTTCCAACCCTGGTTGAAGGCGCACTGCGCTCTCTCGCGGTTGCGCTCACCGTCTGGGCCGGAATTCGCCTCTTCGGCATCCGCAACGTGCTGGCGCAGAAAACAGCCTGGAGCCTGGTGCTGGCCTCGGCTCTCGCCATGCCGCTGGCCATGAACCTGGGAATGCGCTGGCAGGTGCTTCCGGCATGGGCGGCAATCCGGCTTCCTCAGAATCCCTGGGCGCTTGCGGCGGCTCCCCGGCAGGCGCCGACGCCCGCACCCGCCTCCGCACCGGATCCCAATGCGCCGCAACAGGCCGTTCAAACCCCGGAGCCTGCCGTCGATGGCGTCAGCCACTTCCCCGCACCGCGAGTCTCCAACTCTGATCAGCAGCCGCAGAACCAGGCCGTGCCTCCGCCCTCTTCCGCCCTGCTCGAATCTCCCGTCCCGCTTCAAAAAGCCAGCGCGCCGGCAAACCTGCCTCCGCTTCAGTGGGCAACTGCGGCTTCGCTTCTCTATCTCGCGGTTTCCACCCTGTTGCTGATCCGGCTGCTCTACGGGCTTGGCCTCTCGATGCGAATCTGGCGCCAGGCTCGGCCGGTCACCCTGCATGCAGCGGGTGCGATGGTCTCCCGGCTGGCGGGCGCCATCCCTGTGCGCGCCAGCACTCGCATTGCCTCCCCGGTCACCATCGGATCGGGTATCGTGCTGCCCGCGGATTACTCTGGCTGGGACCGGGAAAAGCTGCGCGTCGTCCTGGCCCACGAGGGCTCGCACATCCGCCAGGGAGATTTCTATCTGCAACTGCTTGCCGGCCTCTATGCTTCCATGTTCTGGTTCAGCCCCCTGGGCTGGTGGCTCAAGCGCAAGCTCTCTGAACTGGGTGAAACCATCAGCGACCGCGCCGGACTGGAAGAAGCCGCCAGCCGCTCCTCTTACGCCCAGATCCTCATTGAATTCGCGGCCCTGCCGCGCCCAACACCTATAGGAGTTGCCATGGCCCGCACCAGCACTCTCTCGCATCGCATTGAACGCCTGCTCAACGATTCGAGCTTCCGCCAGGCCTTTGCCGGCAGCCGCGGCCGTACGCTTCTGGCCGTTCTTCTCGTACCCGTTGCGTTGTTTGCTGCCACCGCTTTGATCCGCGTTGAAGCCGCTGCCGCCACGCCCACCGTCCAGTCCGCGCCACAAGCTCCAGCCATCGGCCAGTCCAATCCCGACCAGGCGCCCGACCCGGCTCAAGCCCCAACCCCGGCCCCGGCGCCCGCTCCTCCCGCCTCCCCCGCTCCCAGTCCGGATGCCGCTCCGGCCGCTGTAACCCTTCCTGCGCCCCCGCAGGCGGTATCCCCCGAACCCCCGGAGCCGCCTGAGCCTCTGGATCAGGACAAGCACATCGTCATCAGGAAGGAGATACGCAACGGTCAACGCCAGGAAGTCCGTGTAGAGCGCCAGCAGCGCTTCGTCCGCGAAGGCGTAGGCGAGGGCCACGGCGAAGGCCACGGCTATTCCTACTCCTATTCCAGCAATGGCGAGACCTACGCTCTTGTCTCCGGTCCCGACGAAGCCGTCACCTTCTCCGGCGACTGGAACCATGGCCACTCCGACGACATCAAGAAAGCCGCCCGCATGGCTCACGGGCCGTTCCTCTAGTTCCTGCGCGACGGCAAGTCGTACATGGTCGAAGACCCGGCCATGCTGGCTCAGGTCGAGGCTCTCAACTCGCAGATGTCCGAACTGGGCCGGAAGCAGGAGGCACTGGGCCGCGAACAGGAGAAGCTGGGAGAGAAGCAGGAGGAACTGGGCCGCCAACAGGAGAGGTCGCCATTCCAACGCCCGATATTTCAAAGGAGATGGCCAGGCTCAATGAAGCGACGGCCAAACTCCAGGCCAAGATTGGGAAGACCGTGACCCAGGAAGAACTGGCCGATCTCGAAGGCCAGTTAGGCGAAATCCAGGGCAAGCTTGGGGCGCTGCAGGGAGAAATGGGTGCTCGGCAGGGCCACTTTGGCGGCCTTCAAGGCCAGCTTGGCGCGGAACAAGGCAAGCTGGGCGCCGAGCAAGGCCGCCTCGGTGCACAGCAGGGAAAGCTGGCCCAGGAAGCCGACCAAAAAGTGAAGTCGATCATCGACGAAAGCCTGAAGAACGGAAAAGCCCGCCCCGTCAATTAGCCCTCTTGCCGCAAGCTGTTCCATTAATGCTGGGTGCCCCAGGTCTCGATTTTGAGACCTGGGATACCACGATGCTCGATCGAAAACCGCCCTGTTTCAGGTGAAACAGTGAAACCGCACCAGGTTTCTGACCGCTTGTTCTTGTACCATCTCCGTGCCCCATCCTTTCGCCTTCTTTCTGGCGAAAGGGTGGGAGACCACGGATCCAAAAAGTACGAAGTCACGCGGTCAAACACCTACCGGCCCCCGGCCGGGTGCGCCGTGCAATGCCTTCCCGGCGTGAACGGCGCGGCATAGGACCGCGTCACGTGCAACCGGTCCATCACCACGTAACGGGCGCGGAGGCCGCCGATTGTCTGCGGCAACTGCGCCGGCAGCAACTTGCGGTCAACGTAAATCACCAGCGCCGCCTCGCGCGGATTGTCGAGGCTCTGCCCAACGCCCACTCCAAAGAATGCGGGGTTTTGCTTCATCAGGTTGCGGACCAGCTGCTGCTTCGCCATCACTGCCAGGCCAAGTTCTCCCGCGGTCAACGGCGGCGCTGCCGAGACTGAAGCCGTCTGCGGAGCCGATCCAAACGCGACCGCGTGTGCCGTGGTGGGAATCACCACGGTCCGCACCCCGCCCACCGCCGCCGGCGCGTTCACAGTCATGTTCTCGTCAACGTAAAGAAGTATCGCCCCCTCGCCAAGAGCGTCATTGCTCTTGCCGGTTGCCACGCCGAGAATTCCAACCGCCGGGTTCACCAGCGCGCGGGCTGCGGATAGCGCCTGTTGGGCGGGAGAAATCTCCGCATCGTTGAGCGTGCGGTTTTGCGCGGCTGCCACCGTGTTATCGCCGTAGTTCAGGCAGCTTACTCCGTGGTCCGCGCCGCCCACAAAGCTGTAACTGGTGCCGCCGCCCACTTGCGCGCTCAACTCCGTGAGCACGTCGGCGGCCGGATTTGCCAACGCGTGGGCCACGCCGTTCACATCCGTCCCGCCGGCAAAGTAGAGTCCCACCGGCTCGGCGTTCCCCGCATCCACCACCAGCGCTCCGGAGTCCCCCGCATCGCTGAAGGCGTTGCCGCTGATGGCCAACTGCCCGGTGAACCTCTTGGTCAGGTAAGGCCGGGTCTCCGCGCAGTCCTTGAAGTAGTCCACATTCACGTCAACGTCCATAGCCGAGACGCTGGCGCAGGTCAGCCCGGTGGTCCGCCCGCTCTTGGCCACCCGCATATCAAGCCAGGCCGCTTCGCCCTTGCCTCCGGTGGAGGAGACGCCCGGCGCCGCCGCCGCCAGAGTGCCATCCGCCTGCTTCGGGCCCAGTTCCAGGATCCTGCCTGCCGGATCCACTGCCCGCGAAGAGACCTGCGCAATGGCCGCGTCCGCATTCGTCGTGCGCGATTTCAGCGCCAGCCAGCCGGTCAGCGAAGCCACCGGCGTGGTGCCCGGCCCGTCGCCGTTGGGCGTGCAGTTGTTGTCAATCAGCCCCGGCTGCACAATGGCGTCGCCCACGCTGGCCTGGTCGCTCTGCGCCAGCACGTGGTTGTTGCTCAACAGGTACTGGCGGCCTACGGTGTCTTCGACGAGCGCGCCCAAAGTGCCGCTGCAGCAGTCAACGATCAAGTTGCCGCGGGTGTCATAGTCCTCATTGTTTCCACCCGAGGCGCCCAGAAGCATCTGCACCGGCATCTGGCCCTGGTGGACCGCCGGATTGCTCGATACGCCCGCGGTGTTCAGCAAAACCTCGGTAGCCGTCTTCGACTCCGACTCGCCGGCCGTGGCCACAATGTACGTCACTCCAGTGGCCGGAATCGTGGCCGGGGCAGTATAGGTCACACGGCACAAGGTGAATGCCTGGCTGGCTCGCTGGCAGTTGGGAGCGCTGAGCGTGCCCAAACCGCCGCTGCTGCCGTTGGAAGTATTTGCCAGCGCGAAGTTGATACCCGCGGCCCCACCCGATTCAGCCAGGTAGCCCGTAACGGTGACCTGGCCATTGGCGCCGAGGGCTACATTCTCAGGCGTGAGCGGCTGCAAAAATCCGGGCGTCACCGTCAACATTGTGCTCGCCGACTTGCCCGAGGCGAGGGTGGCCGTGATGAACACTTCAACCCGGTCTGCCGTGAGATAGCTTGGCGGCAGGTATTCGCCGGTCTTGCTGATGGTTCCGGGGCCGCTGACCGGGTCGCCGCCGGTGACCTGCCAACTGACCGCCGCACCGGTGTTTCCGGAAGAGATATTGAACCTGTGGACGCTGCGGCCAAGCGCGTTGGTCGCGTTGCACCCTGTGCAGTTGGTATCGATTGAGCTGACTTGCGGAGAGAGGGAGAAGCCGGAGCCGTTGAAATTGGCTGAGACGCTGCCTCCGCTGCAACCGGCTACTGCCAGAACCAAGGGGGCCAGGAGCGAGGCAAATATCCGGACACACTCACAGCGTCTGCGCGAGCCGTAAACGCCGGCATCGGGCAGTGGCTTTGCAGTCCCGGTTTGCGTACCTTGCACCAAAATCGGTCCCGCGCGCCTTGCGGTGCGCCGTAACTACTAGTTTAGATGCCGGCTGCAGCACCCGCGGCGCGCCATCATCGCGGTGGGCCGGAAACCCGCCGGCTGCCAACCCCGCGAATTAGCGCTAACCCCACGGTTCCATTGCCGCCTGTCTCTTCAACACCGCAGGCAACGTATCTCTAACTCCTAACCCCTGACGGCCGTCTTCACGAAAGCACCCGGCCCAGAAAGCCCTTCAGCCCCCAGCGTGCCAGTGCCGCCGTAAAAAACACCAGCGCCACAATAATCGCCCACCAGGGCATGTGTGCAATGCCGGGGGTGACCGATGCCCGCAGCCCCTCGCTCATATACACGATGGGATTGAACAGCACGCCCACCTGAAGCCAGCGAATCTTGTCCAGGTATGCCCACGGATAATAGACGCATCCCAAAAAGGTAATCGGCACCACAATAATTGAAAACACCAGCCCGATATGCTTCGGACTCACCGTTGACCCGATCACCAGCCCCAGCGACCCGGCCAGCAGACTGGCCAGCACCAGCACCAGGACCAGCAGGAACCAGTTGCTGACGTGCGCCGCCACCGGCTTCGCCGGGATGAAGTAAGCCATGGGAATGACCAACAGCGCGGCCACCATGCTCTGCATGGCGCTGAAGCACACCTTCTCGAGGGCCACCGCCCACAGCGGCAGCGGGCACATGACGCGGTCGTCAATCTCGCGCGTAATGCCGAACTCCGAACTGAGCGGCAGGGCCACGGCGGCAATCCCCGAGAACATGATGGCCACCGCCATCAGCCCAGGCAGCAGAATCGTCCCGAAGTCCATGCCCGCACCCATCCCCATCGGGTTGCCACCGCCCATGCGCGGCAGGATGAAAGTAAACACGAACAGAAACAGCAGCGGCTGCATGCCTACGCGCAGCACAAAAGGCGCAAGTTCACGGCCGAGCACGCGCAGGTCGCGCAGGAGAAACGCTTTCAGGAAAACTGCGGAGCCATACAGCCCTGCATCATCGCCGAGGTGGCGATCTGCTTGCAGCCCCACGCGCTCGAAGACCGGCGCAGACTCCTGGCCGAGCACCTCGAGGTCGCTCAAGAGCTTCTCCGGAAACTTCTTCAAAGAGATCAGAGCGCGCCGCAAGCCAGTATCGCCGCTGTGATCCCTGATCCCTGACCCCTGATCCCTGTTGTCTGGTTTTGAGAAGCTACTCACGCAGATCCCTCCCCGTCAGTTGGATGAAGACCGTCTCCAGGCTCGGCTCCGTGATGGTCAGGTCGCGCAGCCCAAAGCGGACGCCGGCCACCACAATATCCGGCAGCACGCCGTCGGAGTTCCTGGCAATCACCCGCAACCCGTCGGCTGTGATCTCCGCATCCATCACATCCTGGCGCGTCTTCAGGCCGGCAACAACCGGTTCCAACCCCTCGTGCGTCTTGAGCTTCAGGTCGAAAACTGTATGCGCGCCCAGGCTGGCCTTCAGCGCCTGTGGCGGCCCCATCGCCAGCACCCGGCCATAGTCGATGATGGCCAGCCGGTCGCTCAACTGGTCGGCCTCTTCCATATAGTGCGTGGTCAGCAGCACCGTAATGCCTTCCTTGCGCAACTCCGACACGGCCGACCACATGGCCATGCGGCTCTGCGGGTCAAGGCCGGCGGAGGGCTCGTCAAGGAACAACACCGTTGGCCGATGGGCAATGGCTCGGGCTATCTGCACCCGCTGGGCAAGGCCGCCGGATAGCTGCGCCGGATACATCTTCTTGCGCTCGACGAGCATGAATTGTTCCAGCAGTTCCGTTGTCCGTGCCCGCGCCTGGCGGTGGCCGAAGCCGAAGTACCGGCAGTGAAAATAGAGGTTCTCGTAGACGGTCAGGGAGCGGTCGAGTGTATTGAACTGAGGCACCACGCCGATCAGCCGCCGCGCATGGGCTGGGTGCGCCACCACGTCGATTCCGGCAATGCGCACATGCCCGCTAGTGGGCAGCGTCCGCGTCGTGGCAATCGAAATGGTGGTGGTCTTCCCGGCCCCGTTCGGCCCCAGCAACCCGAAGATCTCGCCCTGCTTCAACTCAAGATCGATTCCATCCACCGCCATCACGCGCAGTTTTGACTCGTAGATCTTGGTCAGATTTTCGATTTCAACGATCAAGCAATTCACCCAAAGGGGGAGGGCAGTCGGTACCCATCAAGCTTAACCCAATTGCCCCTGAGTTATTTGAAAAGAACAGCTTAGAGAGCCATCACCGTTCGCCTGAACACTGCTGGGTTCAGCCCATTTTTCATTTTTTCAGTAGTCCGGCTTTAAAGGGGCCCGGAGAATCTCGAAACGGAGGGAGGCGAGGGTTTCAACCCTCGCAAACCACCATCCACCCATTTTCCAGAAATCAAAGAGCGCGACAAAGTCGCGCTCGCCGGCCGCATCATACCTCCCGCGCCCGTTGACGATTACTTCTGGATTGCCGCTAGCCAAGATCGGAGACGCCTCGCGCAAGATGCTTAAGAAGGGCGCGGTGCTGAAGTGAGGCGTTTTCGATTTTGAGGCAAGAAGGAAGCCGCAGGCGTTTGCCGCGGGTGCAGTGATTCTATGGAGATTCAATAGAAGCCAGCTTGTAATCAACTATTTAGCCAAGAGAAAATGATTGCCGATGAAGCGCAAGCCCATATGGTTCGACAATGGCGCTATCGAGCGTCCGCGGCGCCTGCGGCTTCGTTCTTGCCGGTAATCCAGGCGTTACATGCAAATTGATGTCCCGGCAATCATCATCAACGAGTTCAAGAGAATCAGCAAATCATCTAACTTCATTAAGATGGAGTCCATTTGATGAATTCGAGCAGTTCAATCCCCGCGTGCGCGGGAAACGCTCAATGCCTTGCCGCCGCAAACGCGATAGCCAGCCTGCAAGATTCAAGGCTCAACTTGCTGTTCAAGCCAGTCTAGTGTCCCATTCAGAACAGCCGAGCACTTTTCATTACGCAATGATCGGGCAAGTGCGATGCCTCTGATAACGAAGCGGCTGCTTGAAAGAGCAAACACCGCCATCCGGGTATTGCCTCAAGCAAGTTCTCCGCCCCGAAGCGTCGCTGCTGCGACTCCGGCCGGCGAAGGCCCGGCGGGTAGCCAACTCAGCGATTGTGGTCGTGTAGCCGGCAACTCATCAGTTCCTGGATGGTAATGCGAGGCGGACCCGCCCGGAGACGGAGAACACCACCGCGCATGAATGAAATAGCTCTTTCTGGGCGATGCGTGTTTATGAGAAGCCTGAAATGCAATTCGGGAAGCAGTTGGCTGAAGAATGGGCGGTGGTATGCCCTCTTTGTCTGTTTGATGCCGGCTGTCGTCATAGGCTGCGGGGGCGGTTCGGGGGGATCAAGTCCACAAATGCCCTCCCCGACAATCTCTTCGGTGTCGGTGGTCTGCAATCCATCGACGGTCGCCATGTCCGCGAAATCGCAGTGTGCTGCGACGGTTCAAGGCACAGGCAGTTATAGTTCCTCAGTTACATGGACCGCCGGCGGGGGCGGCATTAACTCGAACGGGCTCTTCACCGCACCAGTCTCGGCGGGCAGCGTGACGGTGACCGCTACCAGCACTCAGAACACGACAAAGTCCGGAACTGCGTCAGTCAATGTCCAGGCGAGCGCGCAGACGATTACATCCGTTGTAGTTAGCTGCAATCCGGCAACTGTACGCGCCAAAGGAACGTCGCAGTGCACTGCTACAGTTCAGGGTACGGGAAGTTATAGTTCCGCGGTAACCTGGTCCGTTAGCGATGGCGCAATTGACGCGAACGGGCTTCTAACTGCACCAGTTTCGGCGGGGAGCGTCACCGTGACCGCCAACAGCACACAGGACACGACGAAATCGGGTCAGGCAACAGTCACTGTGGAGTTACGGACGCCGCCGAGCAGGCACGTCGTGATGGTGATGGAGGAGAATGAGAGCTACTCAAACGTAGTTGGAAATGCCGGCACGTGGCCTCATCTAAATAACCTGATCACCGAGGGCGCTCTGCCTGCAAACTATTACGCTGACTCGCATCCATCAATCGGCAACTACTTCATGCTGACAACAGGACAGGTGCTGACCAGGGATGACAATTCAACGACTGTCAGGAGCGTCGATAATATTGCCCGGCGCATGCTTGCTTCCGGTGTTTCGTTCAGGGTGTATGCGGAAGGGATCAGCCAGGGATATCTTGGCGGAAACACCGGACTCTACTTGATTCGGCACAATCCGTTCGCGATGCTATCAGATGTCGCCGACAGCCCCCAAGTGGCGAATCAATGCATATGGCCGTTTTCCCAATTTGCTGTCGACCTGGCCAGCGGCGCCTTGCCTGAATTCTCATTCGTTGTCCCAGATGTAGATAACGACGCACACAACGGAACGCCTCAGCAGGCGGACTCATGGTTGCAAACAAATGTGATTGCCCCTTTGTCCAGCTACCCGGCATTCAAACCGAACGGAGACGGCATTCTCATCGTAGTCTTCGACGAAGCGCAAACCAGTGATGCGGCATACGGCGGCGGTCATGTCAGTCCCGTTTTCTGGGGCCCCAATGTGCTGGTTGGCTATACGCAAACGTCGACCACGGTCTATCAGCACCAAAGCATGCTGCGTGCAGTAATGGAGGCGCTTGGCTTGCCGAATCCGCCAGGTGACGCGGCGACAGCGCCCTCAATGGCAGAGTTCTTCGTGCAGCAGTAGCAAGAGCGAGGACCTTCCGGAAGACTTCCAGCGGATTGGTCGGCAAGCCGGACATTCCGGATAAACCCCTTCTGCCCGTTCATCATTGCAGCCCTCGCGGTCATGGGCGGGCTGGCATAAACTCGACAGGCACCCCAGAGCCTTGCAAACTGGCAGCAAAAACTTTTCAACCGACAGTTTGCAGATAATTACCCCCAATTGGCGCACAATTGTTTCATGGTGTCGTTTACAGCCCAAGCAAGCGGAGTCCGATGCATCTCAAGGGTCGGTTCACCGCCTCATGACCAAACGGAATGACGCAAAGACGCCCGTAACTCCTTTGCTGTCTAATCTCTGCAAAGAACTCCAGCAGAATCTAATCTTTACAGCCACACACCTGCTGTATCTCGTTGAAAATAAGTTGCTTACTTACAGAGACGGGGTGGGGGTGAGCGCAGACGCATTTCGTCACCCATCCCAACCACCCTCACGCTATGCGAGGCTCGCACTCACCCCACGGTAAGCACCAGCTTGCCAAAGTGGGATGCCTCCTCCATGCGGCGCAGGGCCTCGCGGGCCTGGCTCCAATTGAAGTTCTCGCCTACCGGGCGCAGCACGGCCAGGGAAATGGCCTTGTTCAAGTCTTCGAAGTCCTGGCGTGAACCTACGTAGATTCCCTGGATGCGAGCCTGTTTGTGGAGGATGGAGGGCATCGGCAGCGGATCGGCGGGGCCGGAGAGGATGCCGACTTGCGCGATGACGCCTCCGATGCGGATGGCTTTGAGCGAGCGGGCAATGGTGCCCAGGCCGCCTACCTCGACCACCAGGTCCACGCCCTCGCCGCCGGTTTCTTCCAGCGCCCACTGCTCCCATTCCGGGTTGTCGCGGTAGTTCAGGCCGGCGTCGAGGCCCAGGGAGTAGGCGCGCTCCAATTTCTCGTCGCTGCCTGAGATGCCCAGCACACGCGCTCCGCGGAGCCGGGCCAGTTGCAGGGCGAAGATGGAGACGCCGCCGGTTCCCTGGATCAGCACCGTAGATCGGAAGAGCACACGTCTGAACTCCAG
>OCZT010001453.1_pt1 | contig 24533 bp, 20 predicted proteins | sample 1539031 | NCBI WGS metagenome assembly OCZT01 (sample SAMEA3539308, study PRJEB22396) | soil metagenome | biome: tundra; feature: field; material: soil | place: USA | collected 2010-05 | depth 0.15 m | reverse complement strand
AAAGAACTATATGATAAACAGCTGAAAATCAGCTGGTATTAATCGGACACTAGTGATTTTAATTAATAATTCATTTTTTAACTCTGCGCTGGTCATTCCATAAACTATACCACGGCATTGTACTCTCAAGTAAATCACATCCGGAGGCAGGGTAGGGCTCTGAGTAACTTTTAGAGTAAGAGATTTCTCATCCCTTGTCGTCAGTTGAATTACCACTCCTTCAGGATGAATTTCAGGCAAAAAGAACGTACTGTCAATTGATGGTTCAGACAAATAGATTTTATATTTCCTTCCGGTTTCAGGCTTGAATACAAAACTACCCATTCCGGCATGCTTGCTTTTGAATTCAAGTATTGGTATGCTATTTTCTAATAATTCACCGGATACTTCAAGGGGTTCTCCTTTAATGTTTACTGCCTTGAATGCAACCTTGCTTTTAATCCCCGATACAAGATATCCACCTTCGGGAAAAATGTCAAACTGAATAGGGTTGACTTTAGATGGCACAACCATTTTTATTAATTCATTTCGCTCCTTGTGATTAACATTTAGTTCTACTTCTAAATGTTCATTTGTGTTCTGTGGCGGGAAAGTTATTATTGAATTCCCGTTTGAAGGAGTCTTAACAACAATTTTTCCGAGCTTTTTATTTTCATGCTTTATAATTGCGGATACTTCACAAGGGATCGAATCGGTTTGCTCAGATGCCAGAGCAAGTCTTATTCGGACAGTATCATTAAGATTATAAAATGCCTTGTCAAATTCTGCTTTGATTAAAGGACCAGAGATTATATCATCTATCACCTTTATCCTTCTGACAGCTTTTAATTCAGTGGTATCATTAAAAAATGAAAAGGGAGTATATGCTACCAAAAGATAATCGCCTTCCGGCAAAGTTTTAGCAAGAAACGCCCTCCCTGTCGAGAAGCCATTCTGGATATCATATTTCTCCTCCCATACTGCTTTTTTAGTGGATTCATTCAGTAGTTGTAGATATAGAGTTTTACTAAGAAGTGAAGGGACCAGAGAATGCGCATCGAGAAGATAAACCTTGAACCAGAGATCTTCGCCAATTTCATAAATATCCTTACTGGTTTGTATGTAAGCAATCTCAGGTACTGCACTATTAGCCAGTGATTCCAATCTTTCAGCTAGATCAATTTGCTGAGGGCTGTAGGTTTGTGCTTCAACAGTAGTAATTAGTGTGAAAGCTGCAAATAATAAAAGCGTACGTTCAATAATCTTCATGTCAAAACATTAATCAAATTTTGAACTCCTTTATGGATTGAATTTTAGTTTCCTTACAGTAAAATTGAAATATCCTGTTCCTAAAAGTCCTTCACCACTTACACCTTCGATTCTGCCAATAAAATCAGTATTGATATCCGAGCAAAAGAAACTCAGAGTAGCCTCACCTTTTTCATCTGTAATTACCGATGGCTCCCACAGCAATGTGTTTCGGAAATCAGGAATCTGAGGATCAATCATATCCTTATCGTAGTTTGGTTTATAAAACTCGCGTGTACCGTAGTAGGCTTTAACTCTTGTAAGATTGTTTAGTTTTAAAAGTTCACTTTCCGAATATTTTGGACGCCAGTATGTTATCAATCGTACACGTTCCCCCGGTGTGTTATAATCATAAATAACCATATATCGGTAACCTTGTATTGGTTTTGATGTACCCATTTCATTACGGTCATGTCTGGGACAATTTAATATACCATATCGACAGACATAATCATCATCCGCTTTAGCCATTTCAATACTATCCAGAGATCCCAGGTATTTTCCTCTTATTGTCTTTACTCCCTTTTCTTTGATTGTGACTTCTTTTATCCTGATAATGCCATTCTCTGACTTATATAAATCGGTTGAGTCTGTCTTTTCTTTTATTAAAGCTTCCAACGGGTACGTAATTTCACTAAATTTCAATAGCCGATTGATTTTTTCAAAAGAGTCATTAAATCTAATATTAAAATTAAATTCAGGAGGTGATAAAGGATCCCACGATTTTTTCTGTCGTTGAGATTCATAAGGTCCATAAGGTTTCAGATAAACGTAGTCATTTCCCCATTCTTTCAAGCGGTCTGCAGAAACATTAAAGTTCCCTGCCGAATCTGCTGGTATTACAACCTTAAGGCTATCCTTGTTCGGGGAAAAAGCCATAACGAATAAATGCTCCCTGAGAATCTTTTTTTTCATGTTTGGATAATAAATTTCCCCTTTTATCCCATCAAAAATTACTTTTTCACTTGCCTCTTTTAATTTTTCAAGGTTTGGTTCATTCCATATATACTTTCTCCATCCCTGGGTCAACATTAGTAAATCCAAAGCTTCATCACTGTCTTTACTGTTGCCATTGAAATAAAAAGACGGGTTAAATATTTTACCCTTTAACTGACTGGAAAGATAATAATGTGTTAGAATGTTATTTGCGTCACTGGAATTTTGATATAGTTTATCAAAAATACTTACTCCAAGATTTGCCATTATTGGTTGTCCATATTCATCTTTTACAGATATTATCAGGGTTGCTTTTCCTCTCGTGGGGTATATTTCTTTTGATAAGTGTGTGGTTATATTAAGTTTCCGGTCCTTATTAATATAAATGAGTCTCTCCGCTACAGGTATCAAATTGCTATTAAACAAGGTAACTTCAGCAATCCCCTGGGGAAGATCTACAAGAGGAACTTTTATTTTTAAGACATTTGTGAGTTTGGCTGAAGTCATTCCGTAAACAATTCCCCTACATTGAATTCTTAAATAGATGGAATCCGTATTAAGACCTGGACTTTGAGTTACTTTAAAAGAGAGTGATTCTTTGTCTCTGGCAATTAATTGCATGGAAATCCCATCAGGATAAATTTCAGGTAAATAAAAAATGCTATCTATTGAAGGTTCTGTTAATCGGATTGTGTACTTTTTCCCAAGACCTGGTTTAAATTTAAGACTTCCCATCCCGGCATGAAAACTTTTAAAAGTCAGGAGAGGAGTAGAATCTTCATATAAAATACCAGTAATATCGCAAGGAAATCCACTTATTTTTACTGCTTTAAAGGCCAATTTACTATAAATTCCATATACCAGATTTCCACCTTCAGGAAATGTTGTGAATTGTACTGTCTTAATCATTTCTGGTATCGGGATAACTTTAGATTCTTGAGTTATATCTGTTTTTATTCTTATTTTTCTGACAGCGCTAAATTCAGTTATATCGTTATAAACTGAGTTAGGAGTAAATGCTTCAAGGAAGTAGTCACCTTCAGGAAGAGCAGATTCGAGATAAACCCTCCCGTCCGCAAAACCATTTTGAATTTCATATTTTTCCTGCCAGACAATTTTTTTGTTGTCCTCTTTAACTAATTGAAGGTAAAGAGTCTTACTTAGTAATGAAGGAATCAATGTTTGTGAATTGAGCAGATAAACTTTAAACCAAAGATCTTCACCGGTTTCATAGATATCTTTATTAGTTTGGATGTAAGCACCCTCCGGTGCCATATTTTTAGACAATGAATGTAATCTTTCAGCCAGTTCAATTTGCCGGGAACTATAAGATTGAGCAGAAAGTGAGAAATGCAAAACAAAAAGTAAAATCAAAAAAAGAAAATGCTTTATTTTCATAGGATGTTCTGCTTCTGTTGATTAGCTGTTAAATTATTAACACCAAAATCTATTCCAAATATCCTTTATACATAATAAAAGAGTCAAACTAAGTATAAAAAAGGGCAATGCTATTTAGGCATTGACACTTTCAACCTCATACCTCACACGTCACATCTTCTTCCCATCTACCCTGTGCCTTTTTCTACTCATATCTCAGTGCCTCCACCGGATTCTTACTCGCTACTCTATACGATTGAAAACCTACCGCCAGCAATGCGATAAACAGAACAATCAGGCTAACCACAGCAAAAATCCATGGATTTAAAGTAATCCGGTATGCATAGCTTTGCAACCATTTATTCAGGCAGAACCAGGCTATAGGGCTTGCGATTAGTATTGAAATCAATACCAATACAAGATATTCTTTTGACAGCAACATGAATATCTTAACTGATTTAGCTCCGTTCACTTTTCTTATCCCTATCTCTTTTGTACGGATTTCAATCATGAATAAAGATAATCCAATAAGTCCCAAACATGAGATTAAAATAGCCAGAATGGAGGAGTATCCAAGTATTTTGTCTATTCTCTGTTCTGTACGGTATAAATTATCATACTCATCATCAAGAAACTTAAACTGCAATGGAGAATCAAGGTTATGTGATTTATAAATCTTCTTTATAAAATCAACGCTTGAGGTAATATGACCAGGTTTCATTCTGACATAGCAATTACCATACATTCCGTTCAATTTCAGCATGGCAAGTGGTTCAATTTTAGTGTGTAATGATTTAATATGGAAATCTTTTACTACTCCGATAATTCTGAATTTAGCTCCACCGCTGGTTAATATCTTTCCAATTGGTTCCTTAAAGCCAATGAGCTTTGACGCTGTTTCATTGATCACTAGTGCAGTACTGTCACCTGGAAAATCGGGAGAAAAGAAACGTCCGTCCTTTAACTCAAGTTGCAATGTTTTTGCAAAATCCGCATCAGTATAAAGAGCACTGAAATAAAACTCACCATTAGCCTTGTTGCCTTCCCAGTCAAAACTTTGTGCGGTGCCATCAGGATCGAAAACATCAGGAGCTTCTATTGTTGTACCTAATATATCAGGATTGCCGGCAAGTTCTGCTTTTAAAGTTTCGTCACGAATACCATTGGATCTGAAATGACCTATGTTATCGATATTAAGGCCAAGATTGCCATGCTGTAAAAATTTAAGCTGACTTCCGACAATAAGTGTAAATATGATAAGCAGGAAAGACAGAGTAAACTGGAGTACAACCACGGCTCTCCTGAATCCTGCCTTACCTGGTTTATTTATTATACCGTTTATAATATTCAAAGGCTTTAAAGAAGACAAAAACAATGCGGGATAACTTCCGGCCAATAAAGTGCAGACAAATACAACAGTGATAAGAAAACCATATAAGCCCGCATTTTGATAATCGACAAACAATTGTTTTCCTGTCAGATTATTAAAGCCATGCAGAAACAATTCTACTAAAATCATTGCAATTACATGAGCTGCCAGTACGATCAGGAGTGTTTCTCCCAAGAACTGCAGGATTATTTTTGTTTTACTCGCACCTGTTATTTTCCGCATCCCGATTTCCTTTGCCCTTCTGGTTGATTGCGCAGTTGCCAGGCTCATAAAGTTTATACATGCAATTACAAGTATAAAAACAGCAACGACGCCAAGGATGCTTACGTATGTTATATCACCCATACCCGGAAGATCAAAAGCATATTTACCTGAAGAGTACAAATGAATTTTTTTTACGTTTTGAAGGAAGACCTCAGGTTTATAAACCGGATCCTTGAAATTTCTCTGGACAATATCTTTAATTTTATTGTCGACAAATTTGCTGTCAGTTCCCGCTTTAAGCTCAATATAAGAATAACAACTGCCATGAGCACCCCAGTCATTCATATTTAAACCCATTCCTTTTAAATATTCAAAAGGAACCAAAAAATCAAATTTCAGGTGACTATTATGAGGTAAACTCTTTACAACACCTGCAACTGTGAATATGAAACCTGATGGCTTCAATGTTTTCCCAATAGGATCATCGTTACCAAAGTATTTATGGGCCATCTCTTCTGTCAGGATTATATTCTGAGGCCCGTTAAAAACGCTGTTTATATCACCACGTTTAAATTCGATATCAAACATTTTTAAAAAGTCCTGATCAGTAAAAGCAACCACTTCGGATATATATTCATCGCCTTTTTGCAATGAAACGGGAAAGGTCAGGTATTTTGCGGACCTTATTATTTCAGGATACTGCTCTTTTAAAGCAGCTGCCAGCGCAGTTGGTGGTTTAGCTTCCTGAAACAGGTGACCATCGATACTTATAGTCCTCTCGAGGACACGATACATATTATTGGCATCTTTGAGATATCTGTCATAGCTCCATTCATCCTGTACCCATAAAAGAATCAGAATTGAACATGCCATACCTATAGCCAGTCCGCTTATATTCAGAATTGAATGGGTTGAATACCTTTTGATATTCCGAAGAGCTATTCTAAAATAGTTCTTAATCATATAATACCAAATTACAATATTTCAATCTTCTTAATTCATGAAAGTTTTTGTCTATTTATAAGTAATTGCTATTACGATCAACCTTTGTTTACAATTATCATACCAGTATATTTTACTTTCTGAAAACTAGGTATTTATGCAAGACAATTAATATACTAATATTTGAAATTGTCTAATATCAAGACAGTAAATGTCCATAACGTAGGCATAATATGAAATTTAAGGTTTTCTTTTCTCATTGATTTAAAAGTGAAATTGAAATTCATGAAGTTATTGAAAGGTTACCCAAGTTATAACCTGGGTAACCGGGTGCAGTTCCTATAGACCTGGATCAGCATCTGAAAATGATTCAGAAAGGTCAAATTCTGTATGCTGACAAGCTTGTCCCTGCAATCATGACCCGGCATTTGAAATTGCTGAAAATAATGAATCAAATCCAAGTTTGCTTGCTATAAACAGAAGTCCTGGATCTCTCCAGGACTTGTTTCTGCATGGTGATGTGCTTTTCATGGCACCGACGGAGTTATAGCTAGTGCTTTAAAATTGTCATTTTGTAACCAATTTTGGATCATTGGTTTACGAAGTTGTCTCTTTGCAAGCTCTTTTAAAAGCTTTGGTGTCGCGTTGGCATATGCGGCTTTTAAATGTGCTTGCAAAAAGACTTTGATACTTTGTTTAAAACTTCGTATAGATCATTTCAGCGTGTCTTTCATTTTTGGAAGTTGTTGATCCTTTTGGAGGGATATCTTCTGATATAATATTCAATATTTCCCCTTTTGCAGTTAATGAGTAAATTGTAGTTCTTTTGAATTCCTGTTTTGTGCCATTTTTTTCAGAAATGAGCATTTCATTAATTGTAAAGGTTTGTTTACCTGAACTTAATGTACTTGTTGTAGTAAAGATTCCGGATTTCAATATATTTTGAGATTCACTCCCTATTGTATAATTGAAGGAACTTTTTTCAGTGTTCTTATCTTTTATTTCACTTGTCCTGGTAATCTTTAAACTATTACCTTTTTGGGCAATTACTAATTTTGAAGAAATAATTCCTGGAGCAGTAATACTTTTAGTCAGATCTAGCACCCACGTACCTGAAAAATCATCGAGAATCTGGGAGTGTATGTCAAAAATCCGGTTATCGCTGTTCCATAAAGATTGAGTACATATCCAACTACCATCTGATTGCCGTTTGAAAAAGTTAGTAAACTTCCCATTATCTCTGAATTCCTCACCAGTTTGTTTTATATTCCCCTGGAGAGAATATTTACCTATTACATAGGCAAAATCGCCATAGACTTTAAAATCGAGAAAACTAATACTCTCTGTGGGGCTGAAATAATTAAAGTAGGATATGAACCATTTTCTTAGATTTTCTTTACCAGAAAAGAATGGTTGATTTGCTGGGTAATAACAGATATCATCACTCTCGTAGGATAAAATTCGTTCAATGTCAGCTGAATTTATGGCTTCTGTGTAATTTTCAAACCAAGTTCCAATTTTTTTATTTTCAGCTATCCAAGCCATAAGTTGAGAGTACTGCCTATTTCTCTGGCAACCTGAAAGAAGAAGTACAATTAATAAAATTGTTATTATGGATGATTTATTGAATGTTTTCATTGATTTATGATTTTAAGGTAATACAATAGCACAACTACTTGCTGAACAAATAGTCGAAAAAATCAAATTGATATTAACTTAAAACCGGATCTTCGTCAGTTTCCCTTTTTGCGAAGTAATTATAAAAGCCGGGAGGTTTAATAATTGTTCTTGTAAATTCAATTTTTTCTGATATTGCAATGATTTGATCAAGCAATCTTGTTTGAACTAATTCCTTATAATAATTATTAAAGAAATTGACCTTAGAGAAATTTAATATTGGGATCCAACTATTTATTGTTGGTGGTTGAGGACTATTAATGTAAACATATGCAGTTGTACCGAAAGGGGAAAGTCCAGAATGCTGAACAGAATCGTAGGGCTTCAATAATCCATTCCAAGAATTATAAGTAAAAAGGATTAATAAAACTAACGAGATAGAAAGTCTTAAATAATTGATTTTATGCCTTTTTTGCGAAAACATATGTTAAATATACAAGATCTTGATTAGAATAACAAGGATCCCTCGTTTTACTAGTAAGCTAAAAGCTCCTTGGATAGGATTTTCAGGTTCGCTAATTTTAATTTTATCCCCCAGATTGCCTTAAAATGATAACCCGGAAATTTTATATTGGCGGTAATCAGCCGGCGAAAAAATGTCTGAAGGATCGCAAAAGGGGAGTTTTAAACAGCAAATCCCGGATCTCGCCAAGACTTGTCTCGATGCATGGTGATGTACTTTTCATAGCACCATCCATGTTAGGTGTAGGTAATTTTAAAACCGTCCAGATGTATGAGTAATTTGTCCTCGCGTCCTCAATCTCGTCGACTAACAGGGACGGGCTGGAAGGCTTTACACAAACCATAAATGCAAGGTTTTCTTAATTGTTTGAACAGTATGCGTAATGTGCCTGACAGCCGAAGTGAAGGTTACTATTATCACTAATCGTTTAAATAAATAATCCATAGATAGTATTTAAAGAAATTTTTAATGTACTTGTAGGTTATCGGGTACTTCGAATAAAATTCGAATATTTTTGTAACCTTTTTCTGATTGAATGTATCTAATGAGTATAACCAAAAACTTATTTATTATGATACAACTCATTTTACCATTTATTTTAATTGTGATTGTTTTTATAGCTTTGTTTTTAGCTTGGTATTTAATACGAAGTGCTAAAATTAAAGAGAGATTAATTTTAATTGAAAAGGGACTTGATCCCAAAGATATTAAGTCAATTATAGATCAAAAAAATCATTTCCCATGGTTAAAAATCGGAATTCTAATTACAGGGACTAGTTTAGGCGGTTTATTAGTTTCATTACTTTACCCGGCAATACAAAGTATTAGTCAATTTACTGATAACGCACTTATTTTCATAATAATTCTTCTTTTTGCAGGATTATCTATGATACTGGCAAATTTTTTAGGTGATCCAAAAGATCAAAAGTAACCGATGGATGAATTCTATATTCAAAAAATACTTGATGGAGATTCTGAAACATTTAGATATTTAGTTTCTAAATATAAAGATATGGCGTTTTCAATAGCCATGTCAGTTATAAAAGATGAATTCTTTGCCCAGGAGATCATTCAAATATCATTCCTTAAAGCCTTTGATAAACTTAACACCTTTAAAGGAGTCTCAAGGTTCAGTACTTGGTTCTATAGAATTGTCATAAACGAATCCTTTAAATTCTTAAAAAAGCAAAAGAACGAATTTTTACAATTTGTAGAAACACCACCAGAAAAATCAGACGAGATTGAAATTTCTATATTAAAATTAGAAGAAGATGATCAGAAATATTATATAGATGAAGCGCTTAAGAGACTTTCTTCTAAGGAGAGTCTATCTCTAAGATTGTTCTACCTCGAAGAGAATAGTATTGAAGAAATATGTGACATAACAGGATGGTCAAGTTCTAATATAAAAGTTATCCTTCATCGGGCAAGGATTAATTTAAAGCTCATTCTTACTGAGATGTATAAACTTAATAAAAAGAGTCTTTACGAATGAAAAAAACAGATACAGAAGAGACATTCATTAGGGAGATAATGTCTAAAAGTAAATTAAGCGTCCCCTTCTCTGATTTTGAAGACAATGTAATGATTCTTATAGATAAGAAACTCTCAAAAAAGTCATCAATTTCAAGAGATTTTAAACTTTCATGGATTTTCTTTATCGTTGGAACTACTTTTGGAACAATTCTTTCGATAATCCTTCCGAAGTTACAAATGTCTGTTTTGGGTATTCCTCTTGATAAACTCACAATACCTTACTTGACAGTCTTTTCATTTTTGCTAGTAATACAACTAGATAATCTAATAAATTTCTATAAAAGACAAAATAGTACAAAACGACCTGTTACTAGGTAAATGCATGGTACAGTTAAAGGACTAATTAGCTATTATATTGACTAAAATCAGATAGCCTTAAAAATGTTTCCTGAATAAAAATATTCATGGTTATACAACAAAAGCAAAGAGAAATCCAATTGGATCATTAGAGTTCGAATGAGATTAATGAATTAATAAATTAAAAATCAATGATAATAAACCATATTTCAACAGCCTGGAGGAATTTATACCATAATAAAGCGCTTTCCTCTATCAAAATTGCAGGTCTAAGCATCGGTCTGACAGTTTGTATGCTTATTCTTTTGTATACCAAAGATGAATTAAGTTTCGATCACTTTCATTCAAAAAAGGAATTTATTTATCGTGTTGTTCAGGATATGAGAGTTGGCAAAGAATCCAATAGACTAAGCGTTACACAGATCCCATTAGGAGAGGCTTTTAAAAATGAGATTCCAGAAGTACAGGAATATGTTCGCTTAGTTAGTATGCCTGCAACTGTTAAGAACTCAAATGAAATATTTTCTGAGTATCCGCTCGCTGTAGATAAAAACTTTTTTTCAGTGTTCAGTTTTGATTTGCTTAAAGGTAATCCGGCGACAGCACTGAACGATTTATATTCTGTAGTTCTTTCTGAAGATGCCGCAAAAAAATATTTTGGAGATACAGATGCTATGGGGAAAGTGATAGAAATGAAAACGAATGATGAGTTTGAAATTTTTACAGTCACTGGGATAGCTAAAAATCCTCCTCTGAATTCGACGATCAGATTTGAGTTGCTTGTGCCATTCGAATTCTACCGGAATAAGCAAACAAATTTAAGATGGATCGGGGGAAGCCTGAATACCTTTTTGGAATTGGTTCCACAAGCTGATGCTACAAAAGTTGAAAAGAAAATGCAGGATATTTTTGATAAAAATACTAGTGATCAAATAGCTGCAGCCGAAAAAGAGGAGAACATTTCTATTGAAATTAAAATAGGGCTGCAACCGCTGGTGGACATTCATCTTAATAATGAACTCGGGGCACATAATGGTCTGACTGATACAAATAGTCCTTTATACTCTTTTGTATTAATCTGTATTGCCATTTTTATTCTTTTAATAGCATGTATAAATTTCATCAACCTGTCTATAGGACAATCATTAAAAAGGAGCTGTGAAATAGGTCTTCGTAAAGCATTCGGAGGAAATCGATGGAACTTGATTGGACAGTTTCTGACCGAAACGTTTCTGGTTTCTTTGTTTGCTTTTGTTTTAGCTACTTTACTCACATTTTCCATACTTCCAATTTTCAATAATTTGGCAGAGAAAAATCTGAGCCTTTCTTACCTTACTGATGGTTGGTTATATACTATCTGGTTTTTGTTATTAATGGTTACATTAAGCATAGCTGGGTTTTATCCATCATATTTATTATCTGGTTTTCAGCCAGCAGAGGTGTTATTCAGAAGGCAAATTCTTTCTGGACGGAATTATTTTTCCAGAGGTCTAATTGTTTTCCAGTTTTCTCTAGCCATTTTTCTTCTTATTGCAGCAATAGCAATATATACTCAATTGAATTTTCTTTTCAATCAAAAACTTGGTTACGAAAGTACTAATCTCCTTAAGATCGATGTGCCCTTTACTAAAGATAATGCTAAGTTGATAGTCCTTAAGGATGAGTTGTCTAAACTTCCTGGAATTGAAAATACAACAGCAAGGAACAGTGGCCAAATGAGAACGGGAGTATGGGCTGATACTAAGCAGATATTAATAGATTTTAATAAGATTGACGAGAATTACTTTCGTACTTTCAACATTGCACTGAAAGAAGGACGTAATTTCTCTACGGATTTTCCCTCCGATGAAATCCAGTCAGCAATAGTTAATGAGAATTTCTTAATAAATGCGGGCTGGACCACTGAGAACGCAATTGGGAAGAACATCCGATTTATGGAGGGAAATAAATCAACACTTACCATTATTGGAGTAATTAGTGATTATCATTTCGAATCGCTCAAAGAAAAAATAACACCCCAACTTTTTTCAATGGGCTCATCGCAGGATTATGGTCAAATTTGGGTGAAGATAAAACCTTATAATATTCCACTAACGCTTACACAAATAGCAGAAACATTTAAAAAAGTTATTCCACTGTATCCATACTCCTTCGTTTTCATGGATGCTTTAAATGCTCGTAATTATGAAAATGAAACCAGATGGAAAGAAATTACTGGAATTTCAGCGTTGCTTTTTATCTTTATTTCATGTATAGGAATGCTGGGTCTTGTTATGCTATCTGTGGAACAAAGAACAAAAGAGATAGGTGTACGTAGGGTACTTGGTGCCGAGGCAGGAACCATATTCCTTCATATTTCTGCAGAATTTACTAGTTTGATAGGGATTGCATTGCTAATTGCAACGCCTGTTGGGTACTTTGCAGTTGATAAATGGCTTCAGAATTTCGCCGTTAGAACTAATATTCAGTGGTGGATGTATATTTTGGCAGGATTTATTGTTATTGTATTGGCATTTAGTATTATAAGTTACCATGTCATTAAAGCAGCGAGAAGAAATCCGGTTTCAAGTCTTAGAATGGAATAAATTAGAACAATTCACTTCTCAGAAGCTTAAAGGATTAAGTGCCGTATCAAGATAAAGCTGTCAAGGTGGCATGCTAAAACCATGACAACTTGAGCGTCGGCTTGCAACCCTTTTGACTTTGTCTTGGGAGCATTGTCCATGTTAGGGGGCGTTATTAATTTCTCTTTTTAGCTTTGCAAGATTAAGAATCAGAGGTACACCAGAATTTATTCTTTGTTTTTGTGAGAGGCATAAATTACTTTGTCCTTTTTCTCGATATTCATATGGGACTTTTGTAAGAGAATTTTTAGTCAGCTTCCAAGTCATTCCCTCAAGAGCAAAATATATCTGCCTATTAATCAGCGCTTCAAGGTCCTTTTCGTACCTCTCTATTTGAGTATAAAAGAAGGCTGAAACCCATCCGTCTATGCAGTTTCTTAATGAAATACTTAAATCAAGAAGAGTTGGATATTCAGATCTGTCGTGACAAATTGATCTAATTTTAGTTTTAAACCTTTCAACACTTTTTTCTGATGGGAATATATCTTTACCATTAAACTCAATAGAGAGAAATGAGAACCTATCTTGACAAGGATCTACTATTCGTGTTTTATCTTTTTCTTCAATAGGATGTAACCTGAGATTCAATTTTTCTTTAAGAAAATCAAATATAAGTTTATAGCATTTTTCTGCTTCCTTAAAGTCACGACACAATACAATAAAATCGTCTGCATATCTTACAAGATTAAATCCATTTTCAATCATAAATCGATCAAAAGGTGCAAGATAAATATTTGAAAGAAGGGGGGATAATGCATTTCCTTGAGGAATTCCTGCATTTATATTATTAAATAAACTACGATGTTCTTTGCTAAGACGTTCAATTCCCCCGATTTCTTGATTTAATGAGTCAATTAACAGCAAGTTAATAGTGTCATCCTGAAGTTTTGGCAATATTGCTGTCTCTAAAAGAGTTTTTTTGTCGACTTCGCCAAAGAAATTGATAATATCCGCTTCTAAAATAATTTTGAAACCTGAATCATATAAGGATTTCATTTTGTCAATCGCATCTTTTACACCCAGGTGTTTCTGGTATGCAAAACTCACTCCTTTGCTTCCTTCAAGAAGAGTTTTAAATTGCACTTCAAGTTCTGATGCAAGAGACTTCAACACTACACGGTCATAAACTTCGGGAATTTGAAGAGGCCTATATTTGCCATTATCTTTTTGTATGACAGCCGCCCTATTCTTAGAGAATTTATATTTCTTAGTGTTTAGTTGTGAACTTATTGTTGGAATTCTAGCGTCAAGACTTTTAGCAAAAGCTTCAATTGTCAGGCCAGATAAACCTTTTGAATCTTCATGACTTTTATTAATCCCCTTCCACGCAGTAATAAGAGAATCAACGGATGATATTCTCTCTAATAATGATTGATCTGCCATGTTTTTATATTGTAAAGACCTTTAGAATAGACATTTGTCTGCATAACAGCTCCTCACAGAAAGAAGGCAGAACAGTTAAGACTAATCCAAACGACAATCATCGAAATGAACCTCAAACATCTCAACAGTTCACGGGCAATCGAGACAAAAGATTTGATGGTAAACCTTCCGTCAAACACCAGGAAACAAGTAAGTTCCACGTCCGTCCATCGGGTGCTCTCAATTGCGTTTTTTGAGTATGTCGAATTACCTGCAATTTTGTCATAAATTTTATTCCCATATTTTGCCAATTTAAGGTTTTTTATGAATTATCAAAGTTTTTTAAAGAATTCGACCGATTGCCGGAGCTGCCTACTCTTTAAAGAGCCTGATCCCACTGATTCTAAAGGATATGTGCTGTCACGCACAGTGGTTTCAGTATGGAAGCACGCAGAACAGTTAAGACTAATCCAAACGACAATCATCGAAATGAACCTCAAACATCTCAACAGTTCACGGGCAATCGAGACAAAAGATTTGATGGTAAACCTTCCGTCATAACTCAGCTATTCAAAGAACTGCAATCTATTTATCAAATCATGTGCCAATTTAAAAAACTGCCAAATTAGCAGAATTGTCAGAGTCGTGTCCAATGCTCCCCTGACGGCCCGGCGGTTTGCTTAGTTGCCTTCCGTGTCGAGGTGCCGCGTTTTTTGCCAGTCTCGGTAGATGGACGAGCAATTTGGTGTCACGATAAAACTGTCCAGATGGCGTGGTCCCGATAAGCGGGCAGGATTTGTCATGTCACGATAAAGTTGTCCGGGCTGACGAAGGCAATTAATTACCGTCCGTGTTAGCCGTAGTATTTTTAATGGAAATATTTGCTAACAATATCTGAAAATGAAGTCCCTATGGTCCTTTTACCTTCAAGTTGGTTTAAAAAGAATTCAATCTCATGGTTTGTTTGGTACTTCTCATTAAAGAAAAGTCTAAATATCCAGTAAAACATTCCTTCATTGTAGCTATCACGTTGTTCCCATCTTAAAACAATTCCGATAATATGATCTTTATTTCTTTGGAAGAATGGTTTAAAAGTATTTTTTATTGTTTTGATTAAATCAGGCTCGAAAGCCCATCTTTCTGGAATTTTAATAAAAATAATTGCTGGTATATCGGTAGGAAGTTGGTCATTAGATGCTCTTATGGTATTTGTCAGTGTATTTTCAGACAAATTAGTGCTTTCTATTTTATGTTTAACCTCACAATTTATCTTTAAAGGTTCAACAATCTGAATATCATAATCTTTACCTTTTTGTCCAGAAGGAATGACAAATTCAAATTTAATGCCTCTCCCATGTAGATGACTCCCAACTTCAATCTCTGCAAACCTCGATACTAAATTCCCGTCAATAATGTCTTGAATTATAATTTCAATGTTAGGGACTCTTCGTAAATTGTAAATTCTTTCAGCAAATCTGGAGACTCTTTCTTGCCATTCGAAACCTACTAGACCACTATTAAAGTAATCGAATGCATCACGATTCTTCTTTTCTATTTGACCATGTTGTGAGAAAATAGATTGGTTTACCCATTCATTGTCGATCATTAATCTTAATACTTCCGTTGACAAAAACATTTTATAGAAGTCATCATCTCTATCTGGAAAGTCCTTTTTGATAGTTTGACACATTATTTTTAATTCCCGTTCATCAAGCATTCTCATAGTTTATTAATATTTAAGAGATTAAGGTCTAATGCAGCCTTTTATTACGTCAAACGGGAGTCTGTCTAATAACCTATTTTATATACTTTTTTATTTGGATACCTATACATGAAAAATTTCAAATATTCGATTCTCAGGGACTTCAATTTAGTTATTAGACAGTCTGACGGCCTGGCGGTTTAATGAGTTGGTTTCCGAGTCAGGGTAATGCTTTTCATAGCACCGTCCGAGTTAGCATTTGTGCAAATTTTTAAATTTTATATTAATTCCAGTCTCATATGAGAGGCTTTTAAGTCATACGAGTGAAAAGCTGTTACAAGCAGCTTTCCGTTGCCCCCTTATTCTCTTATCCAATTAATTATATCATTTAAAACCAATTCGCTATTAAACACTCCTGAATGGTCTAATCCTTCATATGTTTTAATTGTAATCTTATTTGTCTTCTTAATAGTTTCCAAATCAGAAACTGCTTGGTCAACAGATACATTTATATCATTCGCCCCAAAAATCCATATGGATGGAATCATTATCTTTTTAACATTATCGAATGGATTGAACTCAAAACTATGAGTATTTAATACATTCTCTCTTTGAGATTTTACATAATTGATTTGATTTGTATCAACATTATTTTTAATGAAACTTGCCAATAGCCATTCATAAGACTTTTTGAAAGACATTGTTGGAGTTGAAATCATAACATAATAATCAACATTTTCATTTATAAGTGCACGTTCAATAATCCACCCCCCCATACTTATACCTATAACTCCAATTTTATTAAAAGTCTTAAATTCATGCATCTTCTTTACTGCGAATTGTAAATCTTGAGAATATATGTCTACTATACTGTCTTTGAAGCTATCAAATCCCATATTTTTATCCTTGTCTCTTGAATCATATGTAAAACATGCAATACCATTTTTTGCATATAACTCTGCTGTATTAATAGAACGAGAACTCCAACCATTTGGTACTAGTATTATCAAAGGCACTTTCTTATCCGTTTTTGGCGATACAAGGACTCCTGACAACTGTATTTCTTTGTTCGCAAATTGAACAGTTTTTTGGTCAATTTCAAATTTGGGTTGAGCCAATATTTCTAAATTATAAAGAAATACAATGCAAATAATCAGAAGCGTTTTCATAGGAATAGTATTTAATTTATAATATGTTATGCTTTTCCATTTAATTCACCTACCAAATTGCGATTGAGGAGGGAAGAATAACTAAAATTAAAACAAGCAAAGGGAAAAGTGGTTTGCGTATATTCAGTATCTTTTTAGTCAAAGACGTGTACATCATCAAATTGTTGCAGTATAAGCATATTTGAAGTAAACAAAGTAATGTGAATCCTAGCAATAATTTAAAATCTTGCTTTCTAATGTTAGCATTCGTGCCAATTTCAATTATTACGTATTTGTCTCGCTACAAGAAAATTGTCTCCCAAAATCTGCCCCGCCTGAATGCTAACAGCCCGGAGGTTTAATTAGGTTACCGTCCGTGTCCGGGTTGGCATGTGTTTTTGCATAGTCCCGGTAGACGGACGAGAGTTTAGTGTTATGATAAAGTTGTCCAGGCTGCCGAGGCAATTAATTAAAATGTCCGAATTAGACTTAGTTTTATTTATGGTTATTTTCTAGTAAAATTTATAATTTGTTTCCTGAATCCATAACATCCATTACTAAAGTCAATTGTTAATTCTTGGTCATTTAGTTGAAAATGATGTGCTGTTGGTAAAACATAGATAAAGAGTTTTCCTGAATATTGAATTGTGATACTGTCTTTTGATAACTCGTATTTAAAATAGTCAGGAGATCCTGAATACATCTTATTAAAAGAGGTATCGGAAGTAAAATCCAAAGTATCGATAAGATCTTTGGAAACCCAGGTACCGAGAAGGTTTTTATAATCATCATTTTTTCTACAACCTGAAACTTCGATTATGGTCAATGTTATCACAATTAATGAGATGCATTGAATCAGTTTAATTTGTTTCATTAGATTATGATTAGTCAGTTATTATAATGGCAAAATGTATGCCAAATCGTTGTATCTGAGGCTAGAAATTAAGCCTAACGACCCGGTGATATGGGGAGTTGCCGTCTGTGCCTGGGCTGGCATGAGTTTTTGCAAAGCTCCGGTAGCCGGACGAGCTTTTGGTGTCATGATGAAGTTGTCCGGGCTGCGGAAGGCAATTAATTGAACCGTCCGAATTAGGTTTTGTAAATTAATCTTTTATGCAGCGAATACTCAATCCATCATTCTTGGAGAAGTAAGATGAATGTATAGCAGTGCTGGAAGCTTTCAATACTATTGAACTATATCCAGAATCGCTTTTTGAAGCATACGTCCACCAATATCCTGCTGTATCTATATTTGTAAATTGTTTATTTGAAACACTATTTCTAAATCCGCCTGGTAAAGCCATAAAGATTGGAGACTTAGCATAATCAGGTGGATTATCCCAGAAGTCAGTGTAATGAGATTTCATTTTCCCCCCTGCAATTTGAGTCCCACCAAAATATTTAATAAGCGTATTCCAATCATTTTGTGTAGGCACATGCCATCCGGTGGGACATAATAAGCCAGTCGCAACAGAATATAAATTGTAAAGGGCACCAAACTTCTCATTTTTAGTTGAATCATTATTATACCAACAATAACCAGGGTTGCTAAGCGATTCCCACTGGAGGTCATTTGAAACTAAATTTATTTTATTCCCATTGTTTAACCTTGAAGTTCTTAGATTTTGCGACATCCATATTTGTGTCCCAGCACCCTTTGCCTGATACGAATTACCATCAATATCGAAAACAACTTCTGATTGTCCTGTATATTCGATCTTTTCTACAGGGGAGGACGCTTCCTTTTTACACTGGATAATGGTTAATATAACGAGAAAAAACCAGATTCCAAAACTAATGTGTTTTTTCAGATGCACCATTGAATTTTGATTTGGTAAGTATATAACGTTATCAAATTGAATTTGTTATGGCTAATAGGTCAGAAATTTCAATTATTGGTAGGTGCCCAATTTATAAACGGTAACGGGAGTCTGTCTAATAACCTATTTGTCTTTCTAAATACTGAGATGATTTAAGCCAATATGAGCGAGTCCAAGTATTTTCTGTCCGAAACCAAAAACTGAAAAAAACGTGATCTCAAAAGGCTATTTTTTAGTCCTGAGAGGTGTATTTTACTCAAAAACAGGAAAACAAGTATCCTGAGATACTCCATGAGCCGATCTCTGGTCAAAATATTACCAATTCGTCTCAGATTATATGCTATAAACATAAACCCCACATCAGAGCTTGCCCTTTCCATTCCCTTCTTTGTGAGAATATAACTGAATCCCCATTGTCGTTTTAAAGTACCATAATGGTGTTCAACTATTGCCTGACGACGTTTATAGAGGTGCTCCTTCTCTTCATAGTTTCTACGATTTCTTTCGTAATATTCTGTAAATGTGCTTCTTGAAAGTACCCGTCCTGCCTTTGATCTGGTGCACTCGGAATGTGCTTTGCAGGTTTTGCATGAACGTGTCTTGTATTGTTTGAATATAATGACATTATCCCGCCTGTTGTGTTCATTGTACCATATTCCATTGGTTCTGAGAACTTCTCCCTGTGGAAATGTATAAATATCACTCTCATGATCGTATTTAAAATGCTCAAAATTAAAATCATGATTTGGAGCCTGACTGGTTGATGGGACTCCGGGTATTGCAACGATGGTTTCTATTCCCAGATCCTGTGCTGTTTTAAGCTCTGAACCGGTATGGAACCCTTTATCATAGAGGGCTGTGAATTCATTGGTTCCGAGAATGCTTTTTGCCCTTTGAACCATATTGCCCATTGCTTTGCTGTCGTTCTGATTTGTTACCTTGTAATCGATGGGAATGTTATGTTTGGCATCTACAGTGGATTGTACATTATATGCTACTTCAGTGATATTGTTGCGGATCATTATCTGCTGGCTATCAGGATCAGAAATCGATATCTGGGGTTCTCCGGATTCTTTCAGTTGCTTTTCCAGATTTCTGTAATTGTCTTTTCTCTTCTGTTGCTTGCTAATATCTTCCTCTATCTGCTGCCGGTTGTCTCCGTCGTTTTCAGCCAGTGCCCTGGTATATTCTTCCAGCTTGTTATCGATATAAGCTATATGCCTGTCTATTTTTGCCTGGTTGTAATTATTCTTCTTGCTGTTCTGAGCCCTGAGCTTAGTGCTGTCTCCGGCAATAAGCTTTCCTCCGATCAGGTCAAAATGTTTTGCAATCTGAACAGTTGCCCTGAATACTTTCTTAATGGCTTTAGGATTGTCTCTGCGGAAATTGGCAATTGTGTTATGATCAGGTTTGAGACATTTTAAAAGCCACATCACTTCGATGTTGCGTCTGCATTCTTTTTCCAGATCGCGCGAGTACCGTACCTTATTCATGTACCCGTAAATGAAGAGTTTAAGCAAATCAGTGGGATGATAAGCAGGACGACCATTTTCTGTAAAGTCTGTTCTGAATCCATAATCTTTTATAGAAAGACTATCAACAAAAAGGTCAATCATCCGGACTTCATTATCGGGGTCGATGGATTGGTCGAGTGAAACCGGGAAAAGATTAATCTGTGTTCTGTTATGTCCCTGTATGAATTTCATGTAGTCAAGGTACAAAACTCAACGTTTTTTGAAGAATCACAAGCCTCATAGTTATCAACAAACAGGGTAGGTTTTTAGACAGTCTGACGGCCCGGCGGTTTAATTAGGTGCCGTCTGCGTCGCGGTGCCGCGTTTTTTGCAAGTCCCGATAAGTGGGCGAGCATTTGGTGTCACGGTTAAGTTGTCCAGATAGCAAAGTATGGATTAATAGGAAGTTGTCACGTAAAGACAATATTGTCCGGATGACGAAGTTCGAGTAGGCAGAAAACAAGTGTTTTGCAGCAAGGGGTGTTCCAGATATAAGTTATATAATTACAATCTTTCATTCATATTTTAACGCATTTACCGGATTCTGAATCGCAGTTTTAAAAACTTGGTAGATAATTGCCAGAGAAGCAATACTTGCTGCCATAATTCCAGCGAAAAAGAGGACAGTAAATGGGAAACTTATCCGATATGCGAAATTCAGAAGCCACTTTTGCATTATAAAGTATGCTAACGGTAAAGCAATTAAATTCGCGAGAAAGACCCATTTGATTATATCGCTCAGCAGTAATATTGTAATTCCCGAAACTGACTCTCCGAATACTTTCCTGATTCCGATTTCCTTTATGCGTTTAGCGATTGTAGCAGAAGCAAGTGCAACAAGGCCCATTAATGCGATTATAATGGAAATAATTGTGGCAAAAAAGATCATATTATTTATCTTTGAATCTGATTTATATTGTGCATTAAAGTGATCATCCACAAATTCATATTCTAAAGTATAATGATGATCAACTTTTTGTAATACCCGGCTAATTAAATTAAGTCCTTCAGTAATAAACCCAGGTTTTAATCTTATAAATATAATTCCCGAATTTGGTTTATTCAAAGTGATGAAAAGAGGTTCAATCTTATCGTGCAACGATGCAAAATGGTAATCTCTCACAACACCGATCACATTTCCTGTATCTTCATTTAAAACCAATCGCTGACCAATTGCACTAGCCGGTAAGTTTAATTCCTTTTTCGCAGTTTCATTAATAATGAATGCATGATTATCAGTAGGCATGTCAATATCAAAATCACGTCCTTCAGCCAGTTTAATATTAAAAGTTTTAATAAAGTCATATGTAGTGCGGTTTTGACGTACTAGTATCTCCTTTGTATCTCCATTCGCACATCTTTTAGCGTATTGACCACTCATTCTATCGAAGGATATTCCCTGTGCCAATGAGACATTCACTATTCCCGGATATTGAAGTAATGACTGTTTTATTGCTTCATAACTCTTATAAATTACTCCGGTTTGATCTGTAATTCCTACAACTTGCTCCACTTGAAAACCCATATCACTGTTACGAATGAAATTCATTTGCTTATAATAGACCAACAAGTCTGATATTAAGAATATTACAATTGAAAACTGTAGAAATACCAGGAATTTTGAAAGCATACTGGTCTTCTTTCCCTCCGGTGAACCACCTTTGAGGTTCCTTGTTACCGGGAATTTCGACAAATGGAATGAGGGATAATAACCAGCGACTATGCCAATAATTAAACAAAGAGTTACGATCGAAAAGACAAGCTTAATTGTAGTTGAAAAAGAGAGAGTAATCAGTTTTCCTGTAAGATTATTAAACACCGGTTGAGTCAACGCTGTCAGAATAATAGCAATCAAGACAGAAAGAACAATTATCAAGAATGCTTCACTCATAAACTGGTACCGGATATTTCCCCTTGATGCGCCAGACATCTTTCTAATACCGATCTCTTTTGCCCTGTCTTCAGATTGAATAATAGCCAGGTTGATGAAATTCACAATTGCTATAAGAAGAATGAATGCTATCAGAACACTAGCAATATAAATATTGTTGATATTCCCATGTTGCACATCATCACTGACATTGGTTGAGTGAAGCCAGATATCTGTAAGAGACTGTGTATGGCCTATGCATTTATAGTCACTATTTTTCCAATATTCTTTTGTAAGTTCATCATATTTGTCACAGACCTTCTTTAAAGCTGTTTCTTTTATAACATTTTGCTTTAGTTCAATATATGTAAGAAATTCAAGTCCACTATGTTTAACATAATTCTCCACCTCGGGCAATCCGGTTATTAAATCAAACTGAAGATGTGAATTTTTTGGAATATCTTCGAAAACACCTATTATAGTATATGTCTTATATTTAGTTGTGACTATCTTCCCAACAACATCAAATGTTCCAAAGACTTTTAATGCAAGTGACCGACTGATAAACAGATTTCCCGCAACTGATAAATCCTGATGTGGATTTCCGCTAAGAAGGTTGAAAGAGAAAAGATCGAAGAAGGTAGAATCTGTATATATTATGTGATTGTTATTAAATCGCTTGTCGTTGAATTCGAAAGTAATTCTATCATGGTAATAGATACGCACACAGGTTTCAACTTCAGGTACTGCATTTACAACAAGAGGTAATTGTCCCTGACAAATTGCATATAATTTTGTTTTATCACCCGGAGAACTAAGTTCTGATAGAATTCTGAAGATTCGATCATGATTTTTATGAAAACGATCATAACTCAATTCATTAATTACAAATAACGACAAATGAATAGCCAGCATGATACTAATTGATAATCCAATTATGTTTATTGTTGCTGATACCTTGTTCTTAAATAAGTTCCGGAAAGCAACCTGAAGATTTTTTCTTAACATAGGGATGGTATTATTAGCAAAGGATTATAGAATCGATAAGGTTTGTCAATGTAGGTGTTCTTTTTGCAAAATCCAGATAGGTGGATGAGCGTTTGATGTCATGATGAAGTTGTCCGGGCTGGCAAAGGCAATTCAGCAAACCTTCCGAGTTATAGCCAGTGTTTTTTTTGCGTCCTAATATTCGTTTTGTCAACCGCACCTATTTATCACGATAAAAATACTTTAGCAAGAGAGTTTCATTTATTGTTTAGAATTTATCTCGTTTGAATAATTTTACCTTTATCGTCAAGAAATTCAATTTTGGGATTATTATTATCGTCGATATATACTTTTATTCTTGGATTGCCCTTTTTATCATTAATAAATAAGCCAATATCTTTATTATAGGTTTTGCCTAAGAATAACCTATCTTCCATTAATAAGCTATCTTCTTTCATTTTGTCGTATACTTTCTGAATTTCTTCCTTATTTTTAAGTTTTCCTAACTCTTCAAAACCCTTCATTCTTGCTTCAAAACTATTTTCTTTTGGATAATCCCACAGTTGAACACCATATTTTCTATTTTTGGTTTTGGTATCTTCCATATATTGAAGTTGCATGACTTGGTCGTCTCTAAATTTATCAACCGAGAGAACCAGTCCGGCTTCTTTTTCATTTCCATCATAAATCAACCCGCCACATTCGTCTCCGACAGAATTAAAAAATATTAATCCAGCAGCCCTTTCTCTGTCAGGCAATTCTTTTCCATTAATGCTGCCAGGATGCTGTCTCTCACTATTGCTTATAACTAATCTTAAGCTTCCGTTTTTCTCAACAACATTGATTCGCTCGACAGAGATTTCTTCAAAGTGAGTTTTTCTGTTAGGTTTTATGATTAAATAAAATAGTAGAAGAAGCGCCAAACTTATACCTACAGAGTAGATTTTTAAGAACTTGATTTCTCTTGCTAATTTTTCGTTCATTTTAATTTTAGTTTTGGTTAATGCTTTGATTTATTAAAGACTAAAAAAAGAATAAAGTGATGCATAAGAAAGGAGTTTTTGCAAAGCCCCGATAGACGGACAAGCGTTTGGTGTCATGATGAAGTTGTCCAGATGGCGTAGTCCCGATAAGTGGGCAGGATTTGTCAAGTCACGATAAAGTTGTCAAGGTGGCGTGCAAAAACCATGACAACAGCGCGTCAGCTTGCAACCCTATTGACTTTGTCTTGGTAGCAGGAACAGTCTGGGTGCCACAAGATTTAATAAGTTGAAATGAGATTACTCGCATAGACTTTTTGGTCGATTACGAAGCTGTCCGGGCTGCCGAAGCCAATTAATTTAACCGTTCGAGTTAGGTAACGTTTTAAGTCCTGACTGTCCTGTTGAAATCTTACT
>OCZT010001452.1_pt1 | contig 24538 bp, 30 predicted proteins | sample 1539031 | NCBI WGS metagenome assembly OCZT01 (sample SAMEA3539308, study PRJEB22396) | soil metagenome | biome: tundra; feature: field; material: soil | place: USA | collected 2010-05 | depth 0.15 m | reverse complement strand
GCCGCTGCCGCGGGCGCGGGAGCCGGCGCGGGCGGAGGCGCAGGCGCAGGCGCAGGCGCAGGCACGTAGGCGCGGATCCACGACCGCGCCCAGGAGGCGATCGTGTCCGTGCGCGTGTAGACGGTGGGCCGTCGCGTGGAGCAGCGCCCGTAGACGTGGACGGCGATCCCGATCTCCACGGGTTCTCCGCCCGCAGGGTCCGGCGCGACGAGCGGCCCGCCGCTGTCGCCCGAGCAGCCGCCGGTGGCGTAGGCGGGCGGGTCGACGGCACACATCTCCGTGCGCGGGTAGAACGGCGGCGCGTAGCGGCGGCACCAGGTGGGCGCCTGCACGACCGTGGGCGCCGTGCGGAGCTGTTCGGTCGGGCCTCCCTGGGCGAAGCTCGTGACCCCCCACCCCGCGAGCAGCGCGGGCTCGCCCGCCTGGAAGTAGGGGCTGCGGGAGGCGGCGGCGAGCCTGATCGCGGGCGCGGTCGTGGGGGTGGCGAGCACGAGCAGCGCAGCATCGCCGGCGTCGGCGCGGCGGTCGTAGGCGTCGTAGACGAGCACCGCGGATACCGCGGAGATCTGCCGTTCGGCCCCGGCCCAGGACAGCGTGCCGGTCATCACGTGGTAGCCCGAGGCGGGGTTGAGGGCGCCCGTGCGGACGTTCTGGGCACAGTGGCCCGCGGTCAGGATCAGCGTGGGCGCGATCACTGTGCCCGTGCACTGGCCGACGAGGCTGCCGCGCACGTCGAGGATGTCGGCGACCGAGGCGAACGTGCCCGTGGCGGCGGGCGCTCCGCCGATGATCGCCGCGCGCGCGGGCACCTGCGCACTGCTCGGCACGGGGGCGGGCGTCGCGATCGCCGCGGCGGCGCTCCAGGCAAAGGCGCCCAAGAGCGCGAGCACGAGCAGCGCGAGCACGGCCGTGGAGGCCGGGCGCCCGAGGGAGCTTGAGGTCGAGGAGGACGGCATGGTGCTCGGAGATCGCGGAGGTCCCGCCTCCCTGCTATCGACACCGACCCCTGTGAGCTTGATCGTGGCTCACGGGGCGCGCTCGTTGAGCGAGTGCGCGACGGCGACGGCGGAGGTGCGCTCGTAGAAGTCCACGGCCACGATCGCGCCCTTTGATCCGCGCTCCTTCGGGCAGCGCTCGAGATGCCCGCGGAGAGCCGGCTCGCGACCGATCGTCGCGTTCAGCGTGGCGCTCGGCGGGAACGGCGGGATCCAGTAGTTGACGAGCAGCAGCGGGCTGTCCTGTTCGCCGCGCTAGCGGGTGCACGTGAGCTGGCTCGGGCGGACCGCGCCGAGGGGCGTGTCCTGGATGAAGGAGAACGCTGGCATGTACCACGCCGGCGTGCCCCCCCCTCCGCGAAGACGACCAGGCGCGTGTCGTGCGCGATCAAGGCGCCCCTCGTGGGCAGCGGCGCGTGCCGGTCCAACGTGACGGCGTAGCGGGTGAGCCCGGCCTGCGCGAATGAGCGCTCCCCCGACTGAAGGGTCGAGCGGGTCGGGCGGCTCACGCGGGTGCTCCCGTGCCTGCGCCCTGGAATCGGGGTCGGTCGACCGGCACGCGCACACTCTTCCAGAACGTCTGCGCAGTCGCCACCCGCGGCGCGTGGAGCTGGTCGCAGCGTCAGACCGAGCAGGGGCGCGAGCGGCGGTCCACCCCAACTTCGGTGATGCCCGCGGAGGTGATCTTGATCCGCGTGGGCACGTTTCCGCGCTCGAGCAACTTGCGCAGCACCGACTCGCCCTTGGACTCGATCCCCGAGCGCAGCGGCTCATCGAACGCCTCGGCTTTCAGCTGCTCGGCGATCTGCACGTAGACGTGCTTCTCAGCGGAGCCGTGCTGGACCTTCCAGCGGTAGGTGTCCCCCGCGAGCGGGGACTGGATCGAGGTGGGCCCGCCGATGATCTCGAGACCGTCAGGCATGTGTCCAATGTAACTGACTCCCACGGGAGCGGATGGGGCCCGCTGGCCAGCATGCCCGCGAGGCCTTTGGACAGGTGCAGGATGCCCGCGCTGCTACTCCACGGCGATCGCGGGCTCGGCGGCGACGTCGGGGGTTACGAGGATCGCGCCCTCGCCCGCCATGTAGGCCTGCTCGCCGTGCTCGACGATGTCCATGCCCAGGGCCTCCTCGCGTGCGCCCGCGCGCAGCGGCATCACGAGCGCCATCAGCCGCAGGATCACGAACGTGGCCGTGAAGGCATAGGTGGGGGCGGCGAGCGCGGCGAGCGCCTGATGCCCGAGCTGGGCGGCGTTGCCGTAGAGCAGCCCGTTGGCGGAGCCGCTCCAGGAGTGCTGTGCGAAGAGGCCGATGAAGAGGATCCCGGTCAAGCCCGCGAGGCCGTGCGCCGCGAGCACGTCCAGGGTCTCATCCAGGCGCCAGCGCGGGCGCCAGACGATCAGGGCGTAGCTTGGCAGCGCCGCCACGGCCCCGAGCAGCATCGCCGCCATGGGGCTCACGTAGCCCGCGGCGGGGGTGATCCCGACGCACCCCACGATGATCGCCGTGGCAGCGCCGATCGCGGTCACGCGACGGTCCCGCAGCAGGTCGAGCACGAACCACACGACGAGCGTGCACGCGGGCGCGAGCAGCGTGTTCGTGAACGCGAGAACGCCGGGGCGCCCCGTGGAGTATCCGCTGCCGCCGTTGAAGCCGAACCACCCGAACCAGAGCAGGCCGGCGCCCAGCAGCACGAAGACGGCGTTGTGCGGCAGCAGCGCCTGACGGCCGTAGTCCTTGCGCTTGCCGACGACGATCGCGGCGGCGAACGCGGAGAAGCCTGAGGCCATCTCCACGGGCACTCCGCCCGCGAAATCGAGCGTGCCCCGCTGCGCGAGCCAGCCGCCACCCCATACCCAGTGCGCCATGACGGGGTAGACGAGCACCGACCACAGCGTCATGAAGATCAGGAACGGCCCGAAGCGCATCCGCTCCACGACCGCGCCGGAGATGAGGGCGGCGGTGATGATGCAGAAGGCGGCCTCGAAGAGCATGAACAGCAGCTGCGGGATCGCGGTGCCCGCGCGCGGCTCGAAGGCGACGCCGCGCAGCAGGACATGGCCGAAGCCGCCCACGAACCAGTTGCCCTTGTCGAACGCGAGCGAGTAGCCCACGAGCGTCCACGTGATCGTGACCACGCCGAGCGCTGCGAGGCTCATCATGAACGTGTTGAGCGTGTTCTTCGAGCGCACCAGGCCCGCATAGAAGAGTCCGAGGGCGGGCGTCATCATCAGCACGAGCGCGGTGGCGATGAGCATCCACGCGGTATCCGCTGCGTTGATCGGCGCACCCGCCGCGAGGTGGGCGGGCGTCACGGATCCACCGGCGTCACGGCCGCCTGGTCGCTCTCGCCGGTGCGGATGCGGATGACCTGCTCGAGCGGAACGACGAAGATCTTGCCGTCACCGACCTCGCCGGTCCTGGCTCCCTCGCACAGCGCGTCAACCGTCGGCTTGACGAACTCCTCGGAGACCGCGATCTCGAAGCGGACCTTGTCGGTGAGCTCCATCTTGACGGTCGTGCCGCGATAGGTCTCCACCCGGTCGAGCTCCCCCCCGTGCCCCTGCACGCGGCTCAGCGAGATGCCGGTGACGTCCGCGCGGTAGAGGGCCTCGAGCACCTCGTTGGCCTTCTCGGCCCGAACGATGCCGATGACGAGCTTCAACGTCCACCCCCTCCTATGGAGGCCCGGGACCCCTCGCCCCCGGCCACGACGAGCCGCCGCCTCATGCGGGGCCAGCCGATGCGAGCGGCACCGTATCACGGCGCTGCGCCACCCCTCGCCGGGCGGTCCGGCGGTGGCCCGCCCACGGCGGCAGCGCCCGCGGCGGCGGCCCTGCCGTGATCTATGGTGCCCCGGGATGCGCTCGGAATCCGACATCGTTCCCAACGCGCCGCGACGGCCCTGACGTGGCCGCGGCGCTCGGTTCGTGGCAACCCCGCCCAACCCCCGGATGAGCCCTGAGCTGAGGGCCTGGCTCGAGCGCGAACGGGCGTGGGGCGGGCTGGCACTCAGGGCGATCGCGCGGCGCGGCGGGGATCTCCACGCTGAGAACCGCGGCCTCGAACGGTTCGGCGCCCGCATGGCGCTCGTCGAGCTGACGGGGTCGGTGGCGAAGTGGGCGCACGGGCTCCACGACGGCCTCGGCAGCTCGGGCCACGCGCAGGCGGCGGCGGCGTTCGCGGTCGCTCCGCCGTTCGCGGCGACCGATCCCACGAGGGACGACCGCGATCACCTCGGCGAGTACGTCGAGGCGCGCCTGGAGATACTGCGCGACGTCCTCGCCGAGGCCGGCGAGTGAGCGCCGGCGAGACGATGGGCCGCTGGGAGCTGCCGCGGTGAGCGGGCACCCGGAGGGCCTGCGGGCCGGGCAGCTGGGCACGGCGGACGTGACGGCCTCGACGGTCGCGAACATCGGGCCGGGGATCGACTTCTACTTCGCCTTCGGCGTGATCGCGGTCACCGCGGGCGTGGCGGCGCCGCTGACGATCCTCGCGGCGGGTGTGGCCGTCGTCCTGCTCGCCTTCGCGGTGGCCGAGTTCACGAGGGCGGAGCCCTCGGCGGGAAGCTTCATCACCTACGTGGAGACCTCGCTGGGTGCGAGGGCCGGTGTCGCCACCGCCCTGCTCGTCGCGGTGGGATACACGGTGGCCATCGCGGGGGTCTTCACGATGTCGGGCGGCATGGTGGCGATGACGCTCGCCCACTACACCTCGTGGCACCCCGCCTGGGAGCCGCTGAGCCTCGTGATGACCGCCGGCGCCGTCTGGCTGACCGTGCGCGGCGTCAGGCTCTCGACCACGGCGGTGGGGCTGGCCGTGGTGGTGCAGGTGGCGATCATGCTGCTGGTCTGCGTCGTCGTCCTCATCGACCAGCGCGCCCATCTCTCGGCGATCCCGTTCTCCTGGTCGCACCTCACCGGGGGGCTGGCCGGCCTCTCGGCGGGCTTTCCCCTCGCGCTCTACATGTTCATCGGGTGGGAGAACGGCCCCGCGCTCGCGGAGGAGTGCCGCAACCCGAGGCGCACCGTTCCGAGGGCCCTCTACACCTCGATCGCGATCGCCGCCGCGCTGTTCGTGTTCTTCGCCTACGCCACCGTCACGGGCTTCCACTACGATGTGTCCTCGATCGGCCGCTCATCGGTCCCGTTCCTCACCGTGGCCGACCGCTATCTCGGCGCAGCAGCCGTCCTGGCCTGGGTCGCCGGCACCGTCTCGGTGCTCGCGACCCTGATCGCAGGCGTGAACTCCCAGGCGCGCATGCTCTTCGACGGCGGCCGATCGGGGCTGCTCCCGTCGTGGCTCGGACATGTGCGCCCGCCGGCCGACACCCCGGCGAACGCCCTGCTCGGCATGGCGGCCGGTGGACTCGGGATCATCGCGATCTGGTGGGTCTGGCATCTCCTCGGCCTGGCCACCGGATCGACGAATCCCGTGGGCCTGTATGCGGAGTGCTCGACGATGGGCACGATCGTGATCCTGTTCGTGTACTTCCTGACGACGCTCGCGTTGCCGGTCTTCATGTGGCGCCGCCACCGGCCCTCGTTCTCCCCGCTGCGCCACGTCGCGATGCCACTCCTCGGGGTCCTGACCCTGATCGTCCCGTTCGTGGAGCTGTGCAAGCCGGGGCAACCCGCGCCCTACAGCGAGTTCCCCTACATCGCGCTCGCGCTCGGTGCGGCCACCACCGTGATCGCCTGCGTGGTCGTGCGCCGCAGGCCGTCGACCGGCTCGGGGGAGGGCACGGCGTTCTCCGAAGCGTGAGGAGCGACCGGAGCGACCCCGAACGAGGCGCTACGTCGCTTGCGCGTAGTGCCCGTTGACATCCGGTGGAGCGTGGGAACAGGGTGAGCATCTTGTTGCGCTCGCTGCCAACACGTCGGCTGCTGGTAACGCTCCTCGTCGCAGCGCTGGGCTTCGCGGCGGCCTGGGGGACGGCCCAGGGCAGCACCACGCACGACCTGCGCGGCACGTTCACCGACTACGCCTGCCCGGGAGCACCGGGGAACACGTGCCCCCCCAGCGGGTCCAACTACCCGGGTACGAACATCATCACCGCGGAGAACTTCAGCTCCGGTGAATTCTCGGGCACCGGCTCAGGTGGCGGTTCCACGTGGAACCTCACGGGCACGGTCTCCGGCGACAACGTCACGATCACCTTCGTCTACACGAACATCTCCTACGAATCGCACATGACTGGAACGGTGAGCGCGGACAGCAACACGCTCAACGGCACTTACACCGCCAGTGGCGGAGGCGTCGGTGCGATATCGCTCTACCGCGCCGGCACGACGACGACCCCTACGACCACGACGCCCACGACGACCGCTCCGAAACCCCCGCCGACCGGATCGAGCCCGTCGGCTACGAGCGTCAGCTGCTATTTCGACGTCGCCTCGGGAGTCGATACGTGCACGGCGCAGGTCGCCGACGCGGCAAACCCGCCGAGCGCGATTCCCACGGGCACCGTCGGGTTCACGAGCAGCGGCGCGGGTGCCTTCACCGCGGGGCACGAATGCACGCTGCGGGCCTCCGCGGACGCCCCGTCGATCCCGTTCTGCTCCGTCACCTTCCTGCCGCCAAACAGCAACCTGCCGTCGATCACCGCCAGCTACAGCGGCGACGCGCACTTCGCGCCCAGCAGGGGCATCACGCAGTTCGCGATGACCGACGCTCCGCCGATCACCGACACGCCCTCGCCGCCGCCGTTCGCCAATGAAGTCCCGAACTCCGTGACCGTCAACACCACGGTCCCGGCCGACGGGACCACGGTTGCGACGTCCGCGGAAGACAAGGATCAGGTGAGCAAAGAGCAGTACGAAAAGCTGAACAAAATAGACGTCCCCGAAGTCAACCCCGAAGGCATCGGAAAGAAAGACGCCGGCAAGCTCGACGAACTGCAGACCGCGATCAGTCTCGTGGTGGAAGCTGAAAGCATCAAAGAGTACGACGAAGAAGTGGACAAGCGGTTTGCCTCACTCAACGCTCGCGCCAGCGAACTCGAACACTCAGGCTACCCGGGTCAGGAAGCCGAAGGTCGAGCGCTCAGCTCCGAGCTGGACTTTCTGGGAATCTACGCGGAGAAAGTCTACGAAGTCCTGCACGGGCATCCGTCCGGCGCGGAAGACGCGAGGGCCTCAACGGCCGCCCAGGGCTTCAGCGCCCGCGCGAGCGCCGTCCGTCATAAGCGCAAGATCCCGCACAAGCGGGCGGGCAAGCGCGTCAAGCACGTCACCGTGCTCGCCCGCTCGGTGCGCAGTCACGTCGCCGCGGGGTCCTACTCGGTCACGCTCCACTTCAGCCGCGCACAGCTCAAGCGCATGATCGGCAAGCGCAAGAAGCTCACCGTCTACATCACGGTGTTCATGCGCGTCCCGCACAAGGGCCTCAAGGGCGGAATGCCGGTAGTGAGCGCGAAGGCCGTCACACTCACGCGCCGATAACCCTCGGACACCGCGGGGCGGCGCAAGCGCGGGCAGGTGGGGTTGCCCACGCGGGTAACAGGCGGTAATGTCGAAACACCTGACATCAAGCCGGTGGGGGTTGGGAATGGCAGGGGCTACTGGGTGGCACGCCGACGGTTCGAACGAGTCGAGTCCGATCGTCGATCCAGCATGGATCGCCGCCCACCGGAGCGACGCGAACGTGCGGCTGGTAGAGCTCGACGTGAGTCGCGCCGCCTACGACGCGGGTCACATCCCCGGCGCTGTCTTCTGGAGCGCCTACTCCGACCTGCGTGACGGCGACTACGTCGCGGACCCCGCGATCGCCCTGCTCGACGTTCGCTCTCCGCTGGAGTACGACGGCGAGCGATTCTGGCCCTCGGGCGCAACCGCGGACGCGGGGCGCGCCGGTCGCGTCCCGGGTGCGATCAGTGTCCCGATCGACCTGCTCCGCACAGAGGACGACACGTTCCGGGAGATCGAGGAGATGCGCCGCGCGCTGGAGCGCGCGGACGTGACGCGGGAGCAGAGGGTGATCACGTACCGCACGATCGGAAACCGGGCGAGCCAGGCGTGGTTTGCCATGAGATACCTGCTCGGGTACCGGCATGTCAGCATGTACTACGCCTCGTGGGCGGAGTGGGGGAAGACGGAGGGCACCCCGATCGAAAGCTGAGACGCTCCGCCTCGAACTCGCTGCCTGCCCAACGGGGAATGCGACCTGCACGGCCGCAGCCCCGCGCCGGCCATCCCCGGACGGCTTCGAGGCCCTTCGCGACCCTTCCGTCCGTGGGAAACGGCGGGCCGGGTCGATCATCCACACAGTCAGGAGAGAGAGAGCGATGATCTGCACGCTGACCGCCCGCCGTCTGAAGCCCGGCGCCTACGAGGTGGTCGAGCAGTTGGGTTGACGCCAGTTGCTCGGCTTGCGGGAGAGGGGCCGCGGGACCTTCCAGCCCGGCGAGCCCGTCAGGCCTGCCGTCGCCGTTCGCCCTCGGGCGCGGCCGCGCGCCAGCGCTGAGAGCCGCGGCAAGCGGCTGTGGTGGCGCCAGCACTCCGGCAACAGCCCTCCGCCGCGCTAGCCTTGCATGTGTGCTCACTCAGGCAGATCGAGCAGCAGAGCGGCGTCGCGTGAAGCTCGAGGACGTCCAACGGCAGGTCAAGGAAGGCTCGCTCAAGATCCGCTCGATGACCGCGGACGAGCGCAAGCGCTACCCCGCCGTGCCCGTGAAGCCCCGCCGCAAATAGCGTCGCGCCCGGCTCACCCGGCGCGCTCCTCGCGGCCCTGCATAGACTTGCCGGCACCCTCGAAAGGACAGAATGCATGTCTGGCATCACGAGCGTGGGCAGGGTCATGGTTCCGGTGGCCGACCAGGACGCTGCGATCGCCTTCTACACGAGCGAGCTCGGCTTCAAGCTGGCCGCCGACGTGCCCTTCGGCGACGGCGAACGCTGGGTCGAGGTCGCGCCGCCGGGCGGCGGGACGGCATTGGCGCTCGTCCCCCCGCGCGGCGAGTACCAGACAGGCCGCATGACGGGCATCGCGCTTGAGACGCCCGACGCTCGCGGCCTGCACGCGGACCTCAAGGCGAAGGGCGTGGACTGGACACGGAGATCATGGGCGGAGACGGCACCGTGCCGACGCTGTTCTTCTTCCGCGACCACGACGTGAACACGCTGATGATCGTCGAGCGCGCCTGAGTCACGCGCCGGCCTGGCGCTCCCGCGACGGGCGTGCCGCCCCTAGAGGGCGACGAGACCGTCGCTTGCGAAAGGAGGGCAGTCGATGCCGAGGTGCTGGGAGATCAGCCCCAGCTGCTGCTCGATGGCCCCGAAGCGAGTCGCCAGCTGCGCGTCATCCACGAGCGCGAGCCTAGCGGCCAGCCTCGAGGCACGCACCGCCTTCCACGGCGGTCGAGCTACGCTCGTCGGCATGCGCGTCGAGGTCATCTCGCGGATTCGGCCGGGGATGGCCGGCTGACACGCCGATGCGCTTCCGTCGCCCACGAGCCGGCGTGGCCAAGGATCCTCCGGTGGTCATCGACGACCCCCGCGTGGAGGGCTGGGAGACGGTGAGCACGTTCGGGGATCAGCGCACCGCGCTGGCCTGGCGCGACCAGCTGCGCGCGCTGGGACTCGATGCGGCGTGTACCGCCGATCACCCGTTGGATCGATTCGGACGCGGCGACATCTACCTCGTCGTGGCGCCGGGTCAGTGGTCGCGGGCGAATGAGATCCTCGAGAACCTGGAGTAGGCTCAGCTGCACGACACGGCAGCGCGACCACCGGAGGGGATAGCGTGAGCACCACGACAGAGGATCAGACGCCGCTCGAGGAGGTGCGTGTCGCCGATCGCGTCCGCTTCCGGGAGGGGCAGCCGCTCGAGCTGTTCCGGCGACTGCGCTCGGAGTGCCCGGTCCACTGGTCGAGCGGGATCTCGGACTACGCCGACGAGGATGGCTTCTGGTCGGTGACCACGGCCGACGACGTGTTCGAGGTGAGCCGCGACTGGCAGACGTTCTCCTCCGAAGTCGGCGGGTTCATCGCGTTGAAGAACGCGATCCTGCCGGTGGAGCTGCAGCAGGCGATGTTCATCGGCATGGACCCGCCCAAGCACGACCGGATCAAGGCGCTCTTCCAGCGTGGCTTCACCCCCAGGCGGATCGCTGAGCACGAGGACGCGATCCGCGCGATCACGGCCGAGGTGCTCGACCGGCTCGAGGGTCGCGACGAATGCGACCTGGTCAACGACGTGGCGCAGCCGGCGGTGGCGCGGGTGATCGGCAGCTTCATGGGCCTGCCGCCCGAGGATGACGAGGTCTGGGCAAGCCTGATCAACGTGATCGTCGGGGCGGGCGACCCGGACAACACGCCAGAGGGCGCCCAGAGCGTGATGGAGCGAGAGGTACCGGAGGTGTTCGAGCGCTGCGGCAAGCTGATCGCCGAACGGCGCGCGTCACCGACGGATGACCTCACGAGCGTGCTCGTGCACGCGGAGCTCGCCGGCGAGCGGCTCGAGGACCACGAGATCGTGATGGGCTTCTTCCTGCTGATGGCCGCCGGGAACGACAGCACGAAGGCGACCTACTGCAGCGGCATGCGGGCCCTGATGGAAAACCCCGACCAGCGGCAGATGGTTCTGGAGGACCCCTCGCTCGTGCCCGCGGTCGTCGAGGAGTCGCTGCGTATGTTCCCTGCGTTCGCGCATTTCGCCCGGACCGCGATCCGCGACACCGAGCTGCACGGGCAGACGATCCGCGAGGGCGAGAAGGTGGTGATGTGGTACTCGTCGTCCAACCGCGACGAGACGCGCTACGAGGACCCCGACCGCTTCGACATCACGCGCAACGCCGAGCACCAGGCGTTCGGCGCGGGCGGCCGTCACTTCTGCCTGGGCACTGCGCTCGCGCGCCTCGAGCTGCGGCTCATGATCGAGGAGACGCTCAAGCGCTACCCCGACATGGAGATCGCCGGCACCCCGACCTATGTCGAGTCGCCGTTCGCCAACCAGCACAAGACGCTGCCGGTCAGGCTGGCTCCACCGCCGGCTGCTCCGTCGGGATCCGCCGGCTGAGGCCCAGCGCGGCCAGCGCGAAGATCGCCAGCACCGAGAGCGCGGTGCGCAGTCCGTCGAGGCGTGCCTTTTCGTTCTCTTCGAGGATCGCGTCCGTTGCCCCCGGTGGCACGTGGGCCTGGTCGAGCGCGGTCTTCAATTCAGCGTCCGAGACGAACGGGACGCCACCCGAGAGCTGAGTCGTGGCCTTCGATTTGACCGAGGCGGGGACCGCCGGGTCCTGCTCGACGCCGGTCAGGAACGACGTGCTCAAGGCGGCGATCACAATCGCGCCCGTGAGCGCCGTGCCGACGGAGATGCCGAGGTTCGTGATCGTGTTCTGGATGCCGCCCACCTCGCCGCTCTACTCATCGGGCACCGAGGAGACCGTGACGCTCCCGAGCTGCGAGCCCAACGCGCCCATCCCGAGGCCCGCGAGCAGCATCGGCCAGGTCACTATCTCCGGCCCCGCACCCGCGTCGAGCGCGCCGACCAGCACCACCAGACCCGTGAACAGCGCGAGGAAGCCGAGCTGCACGACCCGCCGCGGCGACGCGTCGGGGAAGAACTTCGGGATCCCGGCGGCGGCCAGGATCAGCGTGATCGAAAGCGGCAGGACGCGCACTCCGGTTTCGATCGCGGAGAGCCCGAGCGCGATGGACAGGAACAGGGGCACCGCGAAGAACAGGCCACCCTGGCACCTTCGCCGCCCTGGCGGTCCTGAGCCGACGTGGGCCACTGGGGTCGCTACAGGGCGCAACTACAACTCGGCTACTCCGGTGCAACGTAGGGCGCCTGTAGCGACCTTGTGAGCGCGTCAAGTAGCTCGGCGGTCGTGATCGACGCGTCCGAACCGCGCCAGATACCTTCGCCTGCGTCGTCCTCGTCGCGCGTGTAGTGATGCACGACGCCATCTAGCTCGTGGATCACCACTACGACCGCACGACCTGGGGCTTCCCAACTCATGCCACGATGCTACTCCTCTCGTGGTGCTCGCGGTCCGCGATTCGCCACGCAAGCCCTTAGAGTCGCCCGCGACGACCGCGATACGGGCCGACGAACAGCAGGAGCACGACGAGGAGGAGCAACAACGCGAACGGGCTCACGAACGCTCCTCCAATTCCCAGAACTATCAAGACGATGATGACGAGGAGCAGGAGGTCCATGTGATGCCTTCCATTCGTTGTGAACCACCAACCTACATCTTTGTGACGGTCAGCACAAAGGACGCTTTGCTGTGTGCGGACCCGTTGTTGCCAAGCGCCACCTAGCTCATGTGTCATAGAAGTGTCACGGCTGAGGGCAGCGGGCAAACACGCCTGGCCTGAGGCCCATCGGGTATCGTGCGCTGCATGAGTTCTTCCTCCTCCGAGCACGGTGCGCCGGTCGGTGACGCGCCGGAGACAATGCTGCCGGCGCGTCAGCGACGCCCGCCGCTGGAGTCGGCATTTGTGCGCGTGGTGGCCACGGGCGGGGTCGTCGGGATCGGCGTCGCGCTCGGGGCGATCCTTGCCTCCCAGCACGTAGCGGGCTGGATCATCGGCCTGGCGGTCGCGGTTGTATCGGTGCTGGTCTCGGCTGTGCTCTGGTCCTCACGAGAGGTCTGAGACCGCCGTCCTGAACGGAATCGCAAACTTCGTCCCTAGCGGCTGACGATTAGCGGTGGAAACAAAGAGTCCCTAGGAGGGTCGAGCGAAACGAGTAGCGAAACTCAGCCATTCCCATGCTCGGTTTCCCCCTCGGGCTCGCCATGCCTTACGTCAAATCGAATTTGCTCGGCCACAACGCCAAGGCGCGTCGATGCCCTTGCAGCCATGATTTCGTTGGCCGCAGGGCCGCGAATCGCTCGGTCAAGCTCCTGGTCGGGATAGCCGCGCGATCGTGCCTGCTCGTAAAGCTGGACTACGCGGGGATGCAAGTTCACCCGATAGTCGTTCATCGCGGCGTGTCGGCGCTCACGCTCCTCCTCCCAGGCCCGTGCAAGATCCTCTGGCGTACGCTCTAGGCCGGAGTCTGTGGTCGCGCCGCGACCCAACCGCTCCAACGCCTCGCCGCTCACAGACCCCATTTCGTCTGCGAGCCCGAGCAAGAGCGCGGGACTAGACGGGATGGGCGAAACCGCCTCAACAGGAGTTGACTCACCAACGTTCATCACGTTGCCCTCAATAGTTACGTCCGTGGCAGAGCCGCCGCCAAAGTGGACGAGCTGTGGGCCGTGAATCGCCGATCCTTGCGCGCCAGACGCATCTCCACGGTGTCGGGCGTAGACCACGAGCTGGAGAACCACAACGAGCACAAAGATCGCTGCGAAGACGATCAGCGGCACCTTGAAATACCAACGGAAATGGCGAATCTGCGAGATCGCACCTCCCGCGTAGGTGATAACGACTCCAGCACCCGCAATTAGGCCCACGATGCCACTCCAACGCGCGACTTGGCGGTCGAAGGTGTCCATATGCGGAGCCTACGCGCATCGACTCCAAGGAGCAATCGGGCTGAGCGGGCGACCCGGGCGACAGCCCGATTTGCGCCGTTTTTCCGTCCGACACGACTGGTAGTTTCTAGCTTTCTAGAGCCAAAATTGACCCCCGCGCGGTTGGAGCCGCCGGGGGTCCGGATCAAGGAGATAGCGCTCCATGACCACGTTGAAAGTAGCACGGCGATCCGTCGCCTCAGACCTGTCGGACATCCTCGCCTCACCGGAGGTCTCCCGGCTCATTGACGAGCTTCAAGCGACCCGCTGGACGGGCCGTCCCGGCTATCCGCTCCGGTCGATGATCGGGATGGCGCTGGCGAAGTCTCTCTACACCGTGCCGACGTGGACGCGCACCGTCGCGCTCGTCCGAGAGCACCTCGCCCTCGTGGCCGTGATCGCCCCCGATGGCGACGTGCCGTCCGTGTACGCCTGCTACCGCTTTACGGCGAAGCTCCGCGACCACGCGCATCTGTTTGAGGGCTGCATCGCCCGCGTGGTCGCGGAGTTGAAGCAGCGAAACCCCGGCATCGGCAAGGACGTGGCGATCGACGCCTCTGACATGCCCGCCTACGCAAACGGCCAGCGCTTCACGTCGAAGGGCGGACCCGAACGCGAGACGTACTCCGACCCGGATGCGTCGTGGGGCCACCGCTCCGCCGTCTCGACGCGGAAGGGGGGCGGCTTCTACGGCTACCGCCTGCACATGGCCGTTGACGCCGCGACCGACCTGCCGCTTGCGTGGCGAATCGAGACAGCCAAGACAAACGAAGTGCTGACCGTCGCCCCGCTGCTGGACAAGCTCCACACGCTCGGGATCGACCCCGAGACGTGTGCGATGGACAAGGGCTACGACGCCGGGACCGTGTATGACGCGTGCGGTGGCCGAGCCATCGTCCCGGTGATCCCACTGCGCCAGACGCACGCCGTCAAACGCGGAGAGCACAAGCCGCCCTGCTGCGAGCACGGCGAGTGGCGCTTTGCCGGAGCCGACCACAAGCGGAACGCGACCAAGTGGCGGTGCCCGACCGGCGAGTGCAAGCCCGCGTCTGTGTGGGTCAAGGCCGACCGACTGCACCCCCTCATCCCGCGCGAGACTCTGCGCTTCAAAGGCCTCTACCGGGGCCGCGCGTCGGTAGAGAGAGCCTTCGGGCGGTTGAAGCACGAATGGGGCCTCGCTCCCCTGCGGGTGCGAAGGATCGAGCGTGTGCGCCTTCACGCGAACCTCACGATCCTCGCCCAGTTGACGGTCGCGCTGAACCGCTCTCAGGAGGCCGCGTTGGCGGCGTAGACTCGCGTGCGTGCCGACCGACCTGACCGGAGTGGACCTCAAGATCGAACGGGCCAAAGAGCACATCGACGATCTCGAAAGGCAGCTCGCCGCGTTCGACGCTACCGAACCGTATGCACTCATCGAGCAGGACGATCCGGAGAACCCTGAGCGCTTCCAGGGCATCATCAGGATCAACGCGCCGATCCCCCCATCCATCTCCCTCGTCACGGGCGATGCTGTCCACAATCTGCGCACCGCGTTCGATCATCTCGCCTGCGCTGCCGTCAGCAGTGGTGGGGGCACGGTCACCATCGAGACCGCGTTCCCGATCTCGCGCAAACCGAGCGTCCCCACCGAACAGCAGTGGTACTCCCTGGTTGCCCGAAAGGTAAAGGGAGCCCCCAAGCCGTTTATCAAGCTCCTGCTTGCGCTCCAGCCGTACGAGGGAGGGAACCATGAGGCGCTGTGGGCCATCGACTACCTCGACATCACGGACAAGCACAAGCTGCTCATCGAGGCGTTCAGCAGCTACGCCAAACTCATGCAGTGGGTCGGCCCTGTTGGACTCGGAATCAAACCCGACGGCCATGCGCTGCCGCTCAAAGACGGCGACGAGCTTTTCGGCGGACCGAAGCCGAATGAAAATCGCAAAATGGATGTCGAAATCGAGGTAGCGCTCGGCGAGCCGGGGGTTCTTGCGGGTGAGCCGGTTGTGCCAGCGCTGACCGATCTCCTCCAAACCGCGACGGCCATCCTCGACACGTTCCGCAAGGTGCTCTGAGTCGCCGCGTGGGGTAGGTAGGGGCGACTTCCGGGGTACGGTCACGACGCCGACCCCGTCGAGGCCCCGCCGTTACGGGGCCATTGAGTTTCGCTAGACCCTCCTAGCCACCCTCACGGCCCTGGCGTCTGCCGGGGCCGTGGTGTCTTAGTTTCGAGTTGTACTAATCCTGTCGAGCATCATCAGGAACTGGCCCGCGCACAGGGCCAGCAGGACCGCGCCGGCCGCCGCCGTGCTCTTGGAGGAGTCCGCCATCGTCAGCTCGTGACCCCGGCGATGCCGTGGCTCAGCAGCGAGGCTGCGAGCAGGACGAGGAGGACCGCAGCGATGATCCGTGCTCGCCGCTCCGTCCACAGACGTAGACCACGATGAATGCTCCCGCGAGGAGGTCGAGGACCGCGACCCATGTCTTTGGGGGTGCTCGGTTCCGTAGCCGCCGCGGCGTCGCCGATCACGAACGCGGCGAGCACTCCGATCAGGAACGTCACGCTCAAAGCAGCCGCGTAGAACCAAGCGCCCGTCCGCAACGGCCGCTCCCCGAGGACGAGAGCCCCTCAGTGGGCGATCGACCACTGGATGTGCCCGAGGCCGGGGAAGGCGAGCGCGGCGGCGGTCGCGCCGGTCAGATCCCACTCCCGGCCGACGATGTAGGGGCCGCGGTCGATCACCGGCACGGTCAGGCTGCGGCCGGCGTAGGTGAACGTGATGAGCGTGCCGCACGGCGCGGTCTTGTGCGCCACTCCGAGCTGGTCCCGGCCCAGCACGCCGCCGCACGCGAGCCCGAGGCCGTAGTCGGTGAACACCGACGCCACGCTCACCTGGGTTCCCGCCTTGGGCTCCAGCGACCACGGGAGCAGGCCGGCAAGGTTGGCGGCTGCTGCGCTGAGCGCCTGCTCGTGTTCCTTGCGCTGGACAGCGGCCATCTGCGCCAGCTCGCTCCGCACTTCGGCGTCCGAGGGCGCACCGGGCGCAGGCCGGAAGGCGGCGGGAACCGGATGGGCGGGCGGGATCGGGCGGCCCGGCTGCGGCGCCGGGGGGGCGTGCGCGGTCGAGACACTTGTGGTGGAGGGAGCTTTCACGGTGACTGTCGGGCTCCCTCCCGCCACCCGTGGGGCCGAGGTCGTTGCGGACGTGCGCGCGCTCCGCGCGAGGGGCACGTCGGCGCCCGGGGCCGAGGCCCCGCAGCCGGCGCTGAGCACGGCGATGAGGAGCAGCGCGACGGCGGTCGCGCCGGCTGCGCCGCTCGGGCGCCGCGATCCGGGCATCCGGGGATTATGGGCCAGCCGCAGGTCGCGAGCGGCAGCTGCTCGCCGCGCGACACCAGCGAACCTCCAAGCCCGTCTCGCTGCTGCGCGCTCAGTGGTCGGCGGGCGCCTGCAGTTGCGCCTCGCGCCGGCGGGCTCCGAGCGTGGCGAGCTCGCGGAGCTTCGCCGCCTCGGCATCCCAGTCATAGATGACCGCCGTCCTCGCGATGCGATCGTAGATCGCCTGGTGGGTGCGGCCGAAGATGATCCCCAGGAACCCGAGGCCCAGCGTCAGGAACCCGAGCGGGAAGGTGACGAGGCGCACGATCGCGTGGCGCCGGTCCAGCGACGCGCCATCCGCTTGCACGATCCGGAGCCCCAGCAGGGTCATACCGGGCGAACGCGCGAACACGACCCACGAGTTGCCGAAGTAGACCGCGGCCCAGAGCAGCTGCCCCACGAGGACGAGCCCATACGCGCTCTTGAGGTCCACGTGCCACGGCGTGGCGGTGTTGATCGCGAACTCCGTCAGGGCGAGCGCTGCCGCATGGACGACCGAGATGATCAGGAGATCCGCGGCGGCCCGACCGGCACCTCACCCTCCTTGCGGCGCAGCGCGCGGTTGATGGCGCGACTCAGGCGCGTGTCCACGCCCGCCGTCTGGCTTCGGGCCGCGTCTAGAGCCTCGCTCGCAAACCCACTCGTGGAGCGCGCCACGATGGTGCCCAGTTCGGTTTCCTCGACCACGGCGTCAACGTCCACGCGCTGCACGATGTCGTTCGCGTCGATCCGCTCGACGATCCGGTTCACATCGATGCCTCCGATGACGGCGTCCAGGTCGATCCGCTGCACGACGTCGTCCACATCGACGCGGCCCACCACGGTGCCGACCTCGGCCGGCGCGGTCGGCCCCCGGCTGCGCTGAGACGAGTCGCGCAACGGCGCTGGTGGCGCCCCAGCCGGCCCCCCCTATCTGCATCGCCAGGTGCGCTGCTCTGGTGGCTGCGCCGACAGCCAGGTCTGTCCCCGTCAGCACTTCTCCGGGGACGCCCGCGCCCGCGTGATCGGTGCCCCAAGGCACGATCTCTGTACTCCGGGACCCCCGATGTGGACCCCTGTCGGCCATCCGCCAGCTGAATCTACCGCCGCCGGGCTGCGCGCGGCACGGTCGCGACCGCGGATGCACGGACGTTCCGTCCAGCGGCTGGCTCGCAGCCCGTGGTTTTGATCAGCCATCTGCGGAATAGCCGCGATATCAGCCCCACGCCGCAGGACTAGCTTGCGGTGCACGGGCTCGCTGGCACCCGCGGGTCCCGCGAGCACCCCAAAGGCCCGGGCCCCGCGCCGTCCGCACATCGCACGCCCATCCAGTCCTCGAAGCGCTCGACCTTGAGACACGCTGACTACCGAAAGCGATGGCAGCCATGATCGCCACCTCAGACACGCTCGCACCGTCGTCGATCGGCGCGACAACCGAGCAGTTCGATCCAGTTGCCTGCGTCAGCAGCCGCGATCGCAGGCGAGCCGTGAACGTCGAGCCCGGCGAGCACGGGCGCTACATCCAGGTCTGCGGCCCCGATCAGGCGCTGCTCATCCCACTGGGCAGCGCTGTGCTCCACGTCGGCCGCGGCCTCGCGGCAGACCTGCAACTCGACGACAGCTCGGTGTCGCGCCGCCACGCGATCATCGTCTCACGCGGCTCAGGGGCGCGGATCCTCGACGACAGGAGCCTCAACGGCACGTTCGTCAACGGCCGGAGGATCGACTCCGTCGATCTGCGCAACGGCGACGTGATCACGATGGGGCGGTTCGAGCTCTGCTACCTCGACGCTTAGCGCGCGGGACAGGATGCGGCGTGCGCGGTCAGTACGCCCGCGTGGACGGGCCCGCGTAGAGCGTCCCCGTCGGGCTCGTCCAGCGCACGCGCCAGTGGGTTCCCGGCGTGAACGACGTGAGCGTCCAGTAGCCGAGCGCGTCGGTCGGGACCTGCGCGAGCTTCCTGAAGCGACTGGAGCCGGCAGGCTCGACTTCCACGGTCACAGTGGTCGCGCCTCCCGCGGGGCGCACGAAGCCCCACAGCGAGAACCCGCCACCCCGCCTCGTCACCGTCAGCGGCACGGGGAAGGAGGCGAACAGCGGCTTGGGAGCGCCGTTGAAGTACTGCAGGCCCGTCTGGAAGCCGACTTTGCCCGAGCCGGCCCTGCCGGAGATGGGATCGTCTTTGAGCAGGTACTGCGCGAACGACGCCACCCTGGGGTTCTGATAGGCGATGCGTTCGGAGATCGCGTCGTACTCGGCCTGCTGCGCAGCCGGCACGCCCTGGTACCGGTTGGGCTTGCTCATGATCCCGAACTCCGTGACATAGATCGGCATCTGCGCAGGCACTGCGTGCACGCGTGCGGCCAGGTCGAGCGCCTGGCTCAGCCGTGAGAGCACGCTGATCGTGATCGTTTCGCGATTGCGGGGCACGTACAGCGGGCCCGCGGCGTTGGGGTAGGGATGCGTGGCGTAGCCGGCGGCCCTGATCTCTCCGCAGGCACCGAACCTGCGGTAGTCGCTGCGCAGACACAGCGCTTCCCTGAGGAACAGGAGCGGACCCACGTTGCCGCTGCTCGATCGGATGGGCGGCCGCGCGTAGGCTTCGCCTTCCGGCGCCGTTTCGCCGAGCAACACCGCCGGCTGCGCGATCCCGGCGGCCCTGAGGCCCGCGTAGCCGGCCTGGAAGAGGCTGCGGTAGATGCGGGGCGAGGCGGGCGTGCCGTTGGCGTTGAACTGCGGCTGCAGGAATTCGTGGTGGTTGGGCTCGTTCCACAGCGCGAACAGGGCGACCTCGCTGCCGTAGTGCCTGCCCACGGCGGTCATGAACTCTTCGAACTGCCGGCTGCTCGGACGGTTCACAAGCGAGCCCGCTCTGGGGTTGGCCGTGGCCCACCGCGGGACCGGGGAGGTCACCGTCAGCAGGATCTTCCAGCCGAGGCCGTGCGCTTCTTCGATCAGCGGGTCGAACTGGCCCCAGTTGTAGCCCGTGGGGTTCGTCGCGTCGAACGCGGGCCGCCGGGAGCTGTTCGCCGCGGGCGCGACGGAGTGCCAGTAGAGCTCCACGCGCAGCGCGGTCACGCCGAGCTTGCGCAGCGTGTCGATCGTGCGCGGGCGGGTGACCGGGCTCAGCAGCTGGGCGGGCGCCTCGAAGAAGACGGCCTGCCCGTGCGATGCGGGGGCCGGGGACGGCGCGAGGCCGGCGAGCATGCCACCGGCGAGCGCGGCACACACGAGCTTTCGGAGATGCGACATGGGCTCCTTTCCGGTCACCGCGAAGCGATGCCTGCGGCGCTCGCGCGGGTCGGCGGGGCGCGTCCACGCGCGCAGCGTGCGTTGGGAGCTAAGACACGGCCGGCGGGGCTAGGTTGCGGTCGGCTGCCGACCGGGGCACGCCTAGTTCTCTCGTGGGGCGGTCGCTCGCGTAGTCTGTGCGCGGTGAGCACTGAGATGCACGCGCATGAGAACGGCGCCGGCCCCAACGGGGCGGGCGCCGGCGGCAGCCGGCGTTCGGTGGCGATCGTCGGCGGGGGCTTCGGGGGAGTGGGTGCGGCGGTGCTGCTCGCCCGCGCCGGCTACCGCGACGTGACGGTGTTCGAGCGCGGCGAGCAGGTCGGCGGCGTGTGGAGCCACAACACCTACCCGGGCGCCGCGTGCGACGTGCCCTCGCATCTGTACGAGTTCTCGTTCGAGTCGAACCCGGGCTGGTCGCGCCGTTACGCGCCGCAGGCGGAGATCCAGGAGTACATCGAGGACGTGGCCCGTCGCCATGGCGTGCTCGAGCGCACCAGGACCGGCACGGAGGTCACGAGCGCGTCGTGGGACGAGGAGCGGAGCAAGTGGCTGCTGCAGACGAGCGCGGGGCCGTTCGAGGCCGACATCCTGGTCCCCGCGTGCGGCCAGCTGTCGGTGCCGAAGAAGCCTGCGATCCGAGGGCTCGAGACCTTTGACGGCCCGGTGTTCCACACGGCGGAGTGGCGCCACGACGTCGACATGGCGGGCAAGCGCGTTGCAGTCATCGGGACGGGCTGCAGCGCGATCCAGACGGTGCCCGCGATCCAGCCGATCGCGGGGCAGATCGACATCTACCAGCGCTCGCCCGGCTGGACGATGCCAAAGATGGACTTCGAGTACTCCGAGCGCGCCAAGCGTCTCTTCGAGCGGTTTCCCGTGCTTCAGCGTCTCGGCCGCATGGCGACGTTCGTGTTCATGGACGCCGGCGCGGCCGCGATGACGAGCCAGCACTGGCTGCTCGCACCGTTCCGCGCTGCGGGCCGCAGGCAGATCGCGAGCGCGGTCAAGGACAGCCGGCTGCGCGCCAGCGTCACGCCCACCGACGAGATCGGCTGCAAGCGGATCATGCTCACCGACGAGTGGTATCCAACGCTGGAAAAGCCCAACGTGGACCTCGTCACCGAGCGGATCGAGCAGGTGACCCCAACCGGCATCCGCCTGCAGGACGGCACCGAGCGGCCCACCGACGTGATCGTGCTCGCGACCGGATTCGAGAGCCACGCGTTCGTCGCACCGATGGAGGTCACGGGAGCAGGCGGCCGCACGCTCGCCGAGGCGTGGGATCCCGTCGCGCGAGCCTACCTCGGCGTGAGCGTCCCGGGCTTCCCGAACATGTTCCTCATCTACGGCCCGAACACGAACGGCGGCACCGGATCGGTCATCTACGTGATCGAGGCGGGCGTCGCGCACGTCATCGCAGCACTCGACGCGCTGGAGCGCACCGGCACGGACCGCATAGAGGTCAAGCGCGAGCGAGCCGAGATCTTCGACCGCGAGCTGCGCGCGGCCCTGGCCGGCACGGTCTGGCACACGGGCTGCACCAACTGGTACGTCGATGAGCACGGAAACGACCCGAGCCAGTGGCCCTGGCTGTGGAGCACATACCGCCGCAAGACCCAGCACCTCGAACCCGGCGCTTACGAGCTCGCACACGGCCGGCCGAGCTCGGCCTGAGCCCGACCGGCACGCGGCTGGCCGGCGCTACGCGCCGATCTGGACGCTCGAGCTCGCGAACGTGCCGCTCTTGACCGCCTTGGCCTTCTTCTTGCCCGAGGCCACCCCGCAGGTCGGACCTCCCGTGAAGCTCTCCGATAGCGAGCTCGCGGAGAAGCTCGACAGGCTCGCGAACGGGCCGCCTTCGAGCGTGCCTTCGAAGGCACCCCCTGCTTCGGTCAGGGGCATGACGAGCGTACCCTTGGAGCTGCCCGCTTCGGCCGGCGACCATTTGACGGCCAGCGACACGCTGGATGTCGTCGGTTCGGCCGACAGGCTGGCGAGCGTCGAGCACGTGACTTCTTCGGCCGTCTTCAGGTGGGCGACGTAGGTGCCTTCGCTGAAGCTCAGCGGGCCGTCGCAGCCCTTCAGCGTGCCTTTCACGGTGATGCTCTGAACGTGAGGCGTTTCTTCCAGGCCCGGCGAGAGCTTGATCGTGCCCTGGTTCTGTTCGCAGGTCTCGGCGCCGCCGCCCCCACCGCCGCCGCCTTCTCCTTCGGGGCCGCCGCTGGCGGCTTCGATCGGGCTGCTCGCTTCGCTCGTGCCTTCGGCGTCAGTGTTGGTGACGGTGATCTTGTATTTGGTGTTCGGCTGCAGCGGCCCCACGAGCGCGCTGCTCGAGCCGCCGCTGACGGTCGTCGTGAGCACCGGCGCGCCCGAGCCCACGGGCGTGGCCGTGACGGTTGAGGAGATGATCAGAGCGGCCGTTTCCGCGGCCGGGGTCCAGCCGACCTGGAACCGGACAAGGACCGTTTCTTCAGGCGTTTCCACGACCGAGAGCGTTGCGCTCACCCCGCTGGGCGCGGCGGGCGGGGCGATCGGCGGCGAGGTGGTTTCGAGGAATGCGGAGGTGCCCACGTTGTACAGGCGGTCGCCAGATGCGTCTTCGGCTGAGAATTCGGTGTTCCCTTCGGCTGCGCCTTCGAGCCGTGCGAAGCTGCGCGTCTCGCCGACCCAGTCCCACGTGACGGTCGCCCACGCCGAGTAGGTCGTCGTTTTGTAGCCGCCGCCGCGCCCGCTGCCGCCGCACCTGGTCTGCATGTAGACGTCGCCCTGGGGAAAGCCGCCGGGCCCGAAGCCGGTCGCATAGACCTTCTCCTGGACCCCGCCGCAGGAGTGGCCGAGGATCGAGAACGCAGCCGACTGGCTGAGCACGAGCTGCGTGCGCGTCGCGGCGCCTGCCGCCGAGGTAAGACCCAAGCAGATCAACGCCGATGCAACCGTGCCGAGAACGACTTTCCGCGCCATGGTCCAAGCTCCCCCTTGTCCGATTGATGGCAACAGCGGGTGCGCTGCCTGCTCGACCCCTAGTCGCCCTGCCACACGTGAGACACGCCGGGCGGGCAAGTTATAACGGTCCACGGTGAGAAATTCGCCATCGGCGCCGGAGGACACCCCCGCGGCCCGCGCGTCTCCCCCCGCTTCAGAGGCCGAACCGCGGGCGCGGCGGCTCGAGCCGAAGCGCTGCTTCTCCGCGACGAGGGCAGCGGCCGGCGCGTTGAAGCTCCCGGTTCGCGACGGACCCGATCATAACCGCGGGTGGGCGCGAAGGCACCTCAGGGGACGGCCACGTCGATGTCCCGCTCAGTGACCGTCTCGGCGGCGGCCGGCTGGCTGCGGCCACGCAACGCGTCGAGCACCTCGATCGGGATCGGCAGCACGAGCGTGGAGTTGTGCTCGCTGGCAACCTCGGCGAGCGTCTGCAGGGTGCGAAGCGTCAACGTGCCCGGCTCGCGCGCGATCACCCCGGCCGCCTGTGAGAGGCGCTCGGCCGCTTCGAACTCGCCCTCGGCGGCGATCACCTTCGCGCGGCGCTCGCGCTCGGCCTCCGCCTGGCGAGCCATCGCGCGCTTCATCGTGTCCGGAAGGCCCACGTCCTTCGTCTCCACCTTGACCACGTTCACGCCCCACGCTTCGGTGCCCGAGTCGATGATCTGCTTGAGCAGCTCGTTGATCGTCGTCTGGTTGGCCAGGAGGTCGTCGAGCTCGTGCTGCCCGAGTGTCGCCCGCAGCGTCGTCTGGGCGATCCGCAGCACGCCGTGCTGATAGTCGCGGATCGCCACCACGGCCTTGATCGGGTCGACCACGCGGAAACAACACGGCTGCCTCGACGCGCACCGCCGCGTTGTCCTTCGTGATGAGGTCCTGCGGGGGGATGTCGGCCGTGTCGACCTGGAGGTTGACCCAGCGAGTGCGCTCGATCAACGGGATGATCATGACCAGCCCCGGTCCGCGGGCTCCGCGAAGACGCCCGAGACGGAACACGACGACACGTTCATACTCGCGCACGATGCGGATGGCGCTGACCAGCAGCCCCAGGGCAACGACCGCTACAGCGAGGATCACGATGGTCGGTGCGGACATCTCCAGGACATCCTCGCGGCCGCGGCGCAGCCGGGCATCCGCGGCGGAGCGACGCCTCGCTGCGGCCTTCTACGGGCGCTCGACGCCCGGCCGGGCCGCGAGGAGGTCTCCGACGGTCGCCTCAGCGGACGATCCGGAATGCGCACCGGGTCGCCGACGAGCGCGGGCCGCTCGTGCCCTGGGCCACGGCGAGGAGGCGGTAGCTGCCGGGCGTGAGCGCCCGGCCGGACAGGCGCCCGGTGAATTTGAAGCCGGCCGATCCCGCCGCCGCGAAGCCTTTGACGGGATCGCGGAAGCTGCCCCGGAGCGCGAGATAGCGGCTGCACGGCGGGCGTCGCCGGTTCCCGGCGCCCGGGGCCACGCAGCGCCC
>OCZT010001451.1_pt1 | contig 24539 bp, 32 predicted proteins | sample 1539031 | NCBI WGS metagenome assembly OCZT01 (sample SAMEA3539308, study PRJEB22396) | soil metagenome | biome: tundra; feature: field; material: soil | place: USA | collected 2010-05 | depth 0.15 m | reverse complement strand
TATCGCGATCGTATAACCATGGATCAAATTCATCTCCTGATAGGTGTACCTTAATTACGCGACCAAATAGATAATCAAAGTTTAGAGCATATTCTGGATATGACTTAGATAATCCATCATTTATAATCTCCCTGGCTGTTTCAACTGTCATTAGAGTAGCACCACGTTGATCTAAAAACCCCATACCTTGCTGACGTGATGCATTAAATAATGCTGTTAATACGTGCGCTTTGTCTAGTCCTGCGATGTTAATCATTAGTGTATCTCTCTTTCGATTTTAGTATAACACTAAAAATGATTAACGTCAATAGCTGTGCTATCGACCTTCAGATCTTGTCTAGTCCTGCCTACTCTGCGCCTAGATCGAGATCTTTCTTTTTGTTCTTGTTAGATTTTTTAGGCTTTTGCGATGCTGAATTTTCTTCAACAGGCTCTTCAGAACTAGGCTGAACGCCCGTTTCTGAGAAGGTTTCGATATTCTCATTTTTCACCTCCTTGTCGTTATTTTCGGAGGCTAATTCGTCATCTACTAGCACTATGCTTTCGTCACTTACGAATGTCTCTGAGCTAATCGACTCTAAGATTACCGTCTTAGCTTGCGGCGATCTACGCTCATCTCTAAGCCTATAATTAGACGGCATTATATGCATAGAAAATACTTCACTCGACATATCCACATGACTAGTAACGGCAGTCAAGGACTGTGCATGTTCTCTACTAGCTGCTAGGATAACAAGCTTGTCCGATGGAATTGACACCATGTATGAATCCATATATTGAGCGCCATTAGCGGTTTTAACCTTCATATAACTCCTATTACATACTAGCCCAGAGATCTCTGATCTTCATCTCGGATTGCAATGCGCCTAATATGGTAATCATATCAGCACACTCTGGTCTTTTAGTCGTATATTTTTGATAAAAACTAATCTCTGCCTCTAAGTTATCAGTAGATATATTTACTAAATTGGACTGAGTTATTGGCTCTATATTAGTTCTCATAATCTATTATATCACGAAAAAGGCCTAAGGCGCAAGCCCTAGACCTATCGTTTTAGTATTTGTCTTACCGAGTAATAGCCAGAGCGGCAGCTAACTGAGCCCGCAGATCGGCGTTCTCTTTGGTAAGTACATCTACACGTTGGCTATCAAACACATCACGGCGAACATACTTGCCGCGAGCTACCCGCGTAGAGCCATTATGATCACGATATTGACCACTAACGGATACAATATAACCCAGAGCCTTGGCAATAGAGAAGATACCTTGAACCGTAGCAGGAGGAAATTTAGTAACATAATCAGCCAGATAAAATTCAGCTTTTTCGGATTGAATAGCACTAACTATATCAGCGATCCGGCCGCGCTTGCGTTCTTGGGTTTTGGGAGCAGGAGGAGTAACAATCATTACCCGAGTGGCAGAGTCATGGGCGAACGAAGTACGGTCGGTGGTCTGCAACATGGCTAGGCTCCTTCTTTAAAATTTGGTAGAGAGGCAAGCTCCCTGGCGACTTACTTACCGTAACACGAAAAATGATCCTCCGCAACCCCTTTTGTAAAGTTTCTACAATTTTTGTCTAGATCTTATACGCTCTACGAGGCAAGACCAAGCATGTACGCCACTTAATCCAGCCAGATCTTTTTCAGATCCCATTCGACTAACATATAGGGACATGGTTTTTCCTAGGTATTCTTTACCTGATTCTAGTAGTTTTCCGCCTCTCCAAATGCCATTAGCTTTTTGATCCTCATCGGGGATAAACAGAACCCTATCTGTATAATGCTCTAGTAGTCTGGCTTGATCAACGGTTAGGTAATTACATCCAGTACAGATTATGTTAGGTTGGCCTAGCTGGTGCCCCATCATAACGTCTAGATTGCCTTCTACTAAGATTATCCCTGGAAACTCTAGCTGCGATCTAATTGATGGCGTTGCTAAGGCTAAGGAAGCATTGTTTAAATTAAATAGGAACTTACCCACTTCAAAGCTATCATGTAAGTATTTAGGGTTATCATCCGTGACTAGCAATGGATCATCGCTAGCTATGCGCTGCTTCATGCCTACAAACGGAGCCGATCCGTCTGGCTTACAGTCGAATAAGGGAATAGTTATGCGATCATTCTCTGGGTTATATCCCGCTCCAAAAAACTCTAACGTATCTTTGCTGAATCCACGGCTAGTCCAGTACGGGTGTTCGTTTTTGGCATATAGCTTCCACATAGAATCAGATAACCAACGGGTTTTCTTAGGAGCTTCGTCAACGTGATCTGCTATGCCCTGAATATGAGACATAAGATTATCGTAATATGATTTGCTGCGCTGTTCTTGGCCTATTTCCTCGCCAAATTCTCTACCTATGATCTCTTCTACTTGCCTCTTGGCGTAAAAGAAATTCTTACCAGTCTCATGTTCAACCACGCCAAAAATATCAGTGCCTTTTCCAAAGCATTGATTAGTCCAGCATTTAGCTACGCCTTTATCATATTTAAAGCTAAAGTTATGACCGCCATCGCCGCCATGACATTTAGCATCTCCGCGCCACTCACTAGACTTACCGGATTTGTTTCTATAGCCTAGAGAGCTAAGAACTGCATCAATCTCAGACGAGCTAAGCTGGATCTGAGCCTTATCAGCCATTTTTAACTCCTATCTAGTCGAAATCTGGTATTAAAGAATAATCTATCTCTGGTTTTTTAACGGTAATAGTTCGACCCTCTATGGCTGCATTAGTAGTAACCAGATCGCCTTGACGTTCAATTAAGCCCGCTAGTCCATCGCCGTTCTTATCTAGTGGTTTAAGTAAATGGTTATTGGTAATCACTAGACTAGCTAAGTGAAGCTTACCTTCTACTTCAAACCATTCTCCCTTACGGTGCCATCTACAGAATCTAGACTTACCAATAATAATTTTACGCTTTTCGTCAAATGGATCTTCTGCATTCCAGTAGTCAATAGTTAGGCCTACATCTGCATTCTGCAATACTCGTCTACCTCCCGCAAACATATCTACGTTAAGGTTTTCAAAACCGCCCTTCTTGCGACCAACCTGACTAGCGTCAGTAGTTAGCTGAATAGTGGCAAATACAGATATCTTAAAGTCAACAGCAGCTTTTTTAAGCCATTGCGACAGATCGCCAATCTTACCATATTGCTCGGCGGGTTTCCAGTTGGGATTGATCTTAATTCCGTCAAACCATACACAATCCATATTGATCTTATGTTTCATGCGCTTTATAAGCTGATATACCCTAGGTCCATCAAAGTCATCCATTTGAACCCATTTAATATTATCAGCAGAATTTAATTTATCAATAGCCCCTAATACCAAATTTCTATCTAAAACATTTTCGTCCCATAAGTTTCGGGATATTTTATATTCATATACGCCAGACATATTAGACAGTAATCTAGGTAAGAAATCATCTTCATAGATAAGCTCGCCAGTCTCAATCAATAAATGCTTAGAAGTAGGATCTCCAGGATTAATACCAAATGCGGCACTAATCATCATATTCATAACTAAAAATGATTTAGCTACGCCAGTAGGGCCACCAGCTACATAAAACCTGCCACGCGCCAATCCGCCCATCATTTCATCCCAGTGGCGCATATTGGTTGGGATGCCGTTAAAGGTTTTTCCTTCAGCCCTAGCTTTGGCTGACTTTGCTAGGAACGCTACGGGATCAATACGGACTGGAATAAAGTCATCAATTTTATTAACCCTAGCGGCTATATCGCTATTATTACTATCTGATAATTTAATAATATCGCCAGCGGAAGTTTCCTCAAGAGTCGCTAGTCGTTCGATCTCTTTTAATTCTTTACGTTTAGCAATAACAATCATTCTTTTATCATAAGCATCTACTACGCTAGTCACATATTTATTATAATTAGTTAAATCCATTAGACTAGCGGCCCTGTCCAATAGATCCATGCCGCCCGCCTCGTTAAGCATCGCTGCCACTTCAGGGATCTTATCCGCGCAGTTAATGATTGTGTTCTTGTCTACCTGAAAGCCTTTGTTATGTAAATGTTTTTGTAACCTAAACAGTGATCTCCATACGTCTACAGTAAAGGCATCTACGGGCATAGACTCAATCTCATAGAATAAATTATGATCGATTAGAGGCGCACCTACACAGACTCGCTCATCCCCAGCTAGCGATAGCGAGTCTAAAGTGTCGTCCTTTGGTGGATCATTTTTATCTTCTGTGACATTAATCCCTTTTGCCATTAACAACTCCATCAATTCTATACTTTTCAGGATTTGGATCTGGAATATCTAATTCGCATTCAATAAATTCTTGAGCTTCTGCCGTATCTAAATAATCCTTAATATCATAGTAGAATTTCATTTGATCATACTTATCTGAATGCCATCCCATATATTCTAATACGTCTTGAAAATAAGATTTCTTGGTTAAGCGACCGATGGTTCTAGATCCGCCAGTATAAGGGCGCATTAAATCATTTAAGAATTTAATCCTAATATTGTTAGTTCTATCTTCATCGCTAATCTTTGGTTTTTGTGACGAGAATTCATGATCTGTATGCTCATACGTCATGCACTCTTTAAAGAAATCTAGATCGGTATAATAGCCAGTCTTCCAGTTGGCTTCAGTTGTTGTAACTATTAATCCCAATAAGTTTTTATATGACTTATTGTTTAATTTTCCTTCTTCTCCCATGTTTCTTACCATATCTACAGCCACTGTTAAATTCATTAAGTTATAATCCTTAATGCTTTTAGATACCATCGAATAAACGCTTTGCTCGCTAACTGTAAACCCATATAGATTATTTAGTAGGAATATATCTTTAATAACATTTGCTTTTTGAACATTCTCAAATATAGGATCATATATAACTCTTACTTTCTTATTGCTGGTCAGATCGTTTATCATATCGCGAATTTCTTGGATCAGTTTATAAATAATTTTACCCTCAAAGCTGGCAATATTATTCTGTGATGATATTTTAATTTCACCATTAATAACTTTTTTATTAAATTCGATAAAGTCAGTTATTTCTTCAGATGACTCGATATATTTCTTTGCGAGTCCAACAGTTGGAGTATTCGACTCGCTCAGTATTTGTGCCATCCTCATAGCTACTTCGTAAAATTCTTTACTAGTAGTGTTAAACTCTTCGGTCCCTAGATAAAAATTAGTCAGATCACGAATGTAGGCGTGTCTTACTATTTTACCAGTTTTTAATTCGATTTCTCTAGAACAGCCAGTCCAAGAGCGTTCAATTTTATTTCTTCCCATTTTATGTTAATCCTGCTTTCTGTAGGCTCATTAACTTATACCATGGACTAGCTATGTCTGTCAATGATTTCCTTAAATTAGCTTTAACCAAGCATGCTTATTTTTTCCGACAAACTTATTTTTTAGCCCATTTTAGGCTCTGGTATTATATTATATATTATTTATATTTACATGATTTTATTATAAACATGATCTCATGTAAATATACGTCCTAAACCCTATTATTATATAATACTATATAGAGAAGTCGGAAAAACAGACCAAAAGAGAACAGAAATGGGACTATTGCTAGAAAATGTAGATTAGTTTATAAAATATAGTAGGCCTTGGGTGTGGTTGATCTTTTTTACGAATGTTACGTAACAAAATTCGTATAATTTTTAGACTTAGAGGCATTCAGATCTTAAGTTATACAAAATTACGATATCGTATATGCCTAGGTATGCCAATTTGCTTATGGGTGTTTATTGCCTATTTGGCTTTGAATTGCATCGCGTAGGTCTTTGGCCGTAAATCTATTTATCGTGCCTTCTGACATAAGGTTACTCTTACTTTGTACTAAGTCCCAATTCGCATGATCGATCGTATTTAGACCCATCAAATGATAAATGTTTACTGGTAGCTCTTGACCCTTTCTCCAGACTCGCCCGCGTAGCTGATCATAACCGGCCCATGTAAGGGGTAGCGTAGTAAAGATGAAGTGTTGGCAGAACTGAATATTCTTACCAGTTTGCATAGCATCAGTAATCAAGAAGAAACTTCTCTCTTTGCTATGACGAGCATCTTCAATCATTTTTTCGCGCTTTTCCATAGGAACGCCACCGTGGATATGAACCCACGGGTTATTAGGTAGATCGGTTATAATCTGCCTAAGGAATGTATCAAAAGGTGAGTAGATAATCATGACCCGATCATCGAACTCTTGAATGAAATTATCAATCCAATCGATCTTGGCAGACAACTTACGCTTACTATCGATCTCTGGAAAGCATATTCTAGGATCTGCTGACATTTGACGTAGACGAGTAAATTGAGCAGCGGGAGACATTTCTTTTTCTTTTTGCGGATCTAATAGATCTTTAAGGATTCCATCTACTGCTTTTGTATAATATCCCTCTTGATCTTTTTCCATGTGAATATCCACGAACGTATCTCGACGCTCGGGAAGATCCGGCATAAGTTCTTCTTTCGATCTGTAGTAGGTGATCGCCTTAAGTTCACGCTTGAATTTACCAATAGATGGTTTGTATGCCACAGGGGTATCATATTTATCTAGGATACAATTATACTTTTTAAACATATAGAAGTTTTGGCCGTTGGTGAGCTTAAGCATGTTCATAAGCGACCAGCCATCCAATAGAGAGTTAACTAAAAATGTTCCCGATAATAACAATACATAATCGCAGTCTTTAATATATTCAGTTACTGCTTTAGTTCTTTTGCTGTCAGGATTCTTTAAATAATGCGCCTCGTCAATAATTACGCCTTTACGCTTAGGGACTAGCGCACCGTCACTAGCCAGCTTTTCATAGTTAATGATTAGCCACTCAAATTCATCTGCTACTTTATACTGTGCATGGCGTTTCTTGGGCAGAGCCTGAACTACCATAGCTTCTTTGCCTGTGAACTTCTTAATCTCGGCTTTCCATTGATAAGTAATAGATGCAGGCACGATTAGAGTAAAGGGTATATCAGCCATTTCCTTAAACATTTTTCCAACCAGACTTTTGCCAGAACCCACTGGTAGTGCCACTATAGAGCGTTTATGGTGCCAAGCATGCGAAAAAGACTCAAGCTGATATACCTCTGGAGACCACTCAGGTAATATGCCGCGTGGTTCTAACATTGGTAAGTTGAAGCTATGAGCCTGAGGCTTAATATTGTTGCCTAGGACACCCTCTAAAAAGTCATCCAGAACTATAGGCGATCCTTCGGCCAGATCCCTATAGTTTTTTAGGAACCATCCCATGGGTAATTTATAGGTAGCGATCCATTCGGCATTTCTACCCAGCATTTTACCCCCGGCTGATTTCGATAAGTCATCAAAGTAGGGGTGCCAGTGACATTTCATATAGACACTAAACAAGTCTTCAGATGCAATAAATTCTAAGGGTTTCATTATGATACCTTAGATTCTATTTTACCTCATCTTAAGAATAATAGCAAGCTAAGCTACATCAAAGCCTGCTATTATTCTATTTAATTAATTAGATTTAATTTTATTTAATAAATCATTATATAATTCTGGATCATTAATAAATAGTTCCTTAAGCCTGGGCATGCCTTGCGCCTTCTTATCTCCATAGTTATACCATGCCCCACCTTTTTCTATTAGCTTTAGATCTATAGCATGCTCAAGAACATTTTTTAACTTATCGATACCACTATCAAATCTAAGATCATATTCAGCGGTTCGGAACGGAGGGGCTATTTTATTCTTAACTACTTTTATTTTAACCCTATTGGCTACATCTACGTCGCCTTCTTTGATAGTTTCAATTCTCTTTAGTTCCATCCTAATTGTTGCATAAAACGGAAGACCCTTTCCGCCTGACGTTACGGTTGGTGCGCCATAACCGCCTATATTGTCGCGTATTTGATTAATAAATATGGCTGTAGTGCTGCTCTTAGAAATAGAAGCAGTAAGCTTACGCAATGCCTGGCTCATTAGCTTGGCCTGTCCTCCCATTTGGGCATCTCCCATATCGCCTTCAAGTTCTTTCTTAGTAACTAGAGCGGCTACTGAGTCCAATACGACAACATGCACATATTGGGTTCTTACTAGAGCCTCCATAATCTCCAATGCTTCTTCTCCGCTATTAGGCTGACTAATTAATAGATCATCGGTATTAACACCAAGCTTAGCAGCCCAAGCTGGATCTAGGGCATGTTCTACGTCAATAAAGGCGGCTACTTTTCCTTGAGATTGCATCTGGGCAATAAATTCTAATACTAAACTGGTTTTTCCTGAGCTATTTCCACCGTATATCTCTATAATTCTACCTTCTGGCAATCCACCGCCTAGAGCCAAGTCTAAAGTTGAAATTCCAGTAGTGTTACACTTAACCTTCATTGCATCAGTTCCGCCGACTCGCTGGATCGCATCATCGCCAAATTGCTTACGAATAGCAGATAAGGCTTGTTGGATCTTAAGCTCTTGTTCTGATAAACCTTCTGTATTTTCTTGCGAATCATCATTATTCTTTTTAGGCTTAGCCATTATATTACTCCTTTTATTACTTCTTGTTTAAAAAACTCGATTATTTCTATCCACCCGCTTACGCGAGTTACATTACCAGGAATATCTAGATTAATGTTATATGGATGATTAACTAAAAGTATTTGTTTAGTTACGCTTGAAGATAGATCTAATACATTGTCTTGACAGTCTTCAATAAAATAATCCCATGGGCCGTGTGATGATTTTAGGCCATCTACAAATACTAATTTATTAAATGATCCAGTAAAATCATTATTGAATAACCATTCTACGGTAAGATCATAATTAGTCCAATGCCTATGTGTGACTAGCTCAACTGTTCCTGGCAGCATGTGAAATAAATTAGCGAAAGGCATCATAGAGCAGTCTGATATAATTCCATTGGTGTTAGAATTACGCCACTCATTTTGAATCAGATCTTTATATGGTAAAACCTCTGGGTTATTATACCAATAGTCCTTAACGTCATCAGGCCATAGCGATAGTCCATGCTTTTTATTAACAACATCTAGCATGGCTTGTCCTGAGTTAGCTAATACCCCATCAATATCAACGCCTATTAACACTAATATCTCCTTACGTTTTAAAAGAGGGGCGTTTAACCCCTCCGTTATTTTACTTACCAGCTTGCTTTTTAGCGTCTTTGATGCATCTACTGCACATCTTTTTATTAAAAAATGTTTGAGATAGCATAGCAATATCCTTAGGTTCCATTATTACACCATCATTGCTTTCAGAGGCTACAATCTCGTTGGTACATACCTCACACTGCATTGCAGCATCACTACCAGCGACAGCTAATTCGCTTTGAGCCTTAACTGCTACCTTAGACGTAACAGGGTTAGACTCGCTCTTTACGGCTACCTTATCAGCTTTAGGCTTTAGACCAACCTTTACAGTATCACCTTTGATGGCTAATCCTTTTTTAGGAGCATCAGCGACAGCAGGATCTTCTTTAGTTATGACAACCTCAGGCGTAGTGTCTAGAACGGTTTCCTTAGGCGCTACTCCACCTATTTTTAAGCCTGTGGTCTTGGGCTTATCCTCTGTTCCTGTAGCCTCATGTGATTCTACGTCATCATCGCCTACATTTACTCCAATACCTAGCTTCTTAGATGCATTGGACATAGCCTTAGATAAAGCTGCCTTAAAATCATTTCCTAATTCAGTAGTGATTTTCTTAGATCCGAATCCAGTACGCTCATAACGTTGTCCTGAATCTGGATCGCTATATTCAATAGTAGCGGCAACTAATACATGGCGCTCTTGTTTAGCGTCCGTAGATATAAAGTTTTCTACAGATCCATTAGGGCCAGCGATTCTTAGACTCCAGGCTAGTCCAAATGCTTCATTTAATCGCTCAGTAATATCTTCTGACGATATATACTTATATGTTACATAGGCACGTTTTTCTGCATCCCATGCACCCTTACGAGACTTTACCTTATCTTCTGGAAAATCTTGACTTAATATTTCAATTACTTCTGCGCTAGTCTTAGGCATAAATTACTCCTTTTTTATTTTAATTACCGGACCTACCCTTAAAAGGGAATGTCGTTATCATCTTCCGTGGGTACTGATACAGGAACCAACTCTAGAGACTTTAGGATAAGCTTAGCTCCTTGAACTTGCACTCGTCCTTGAACCATTGAACCATCTAGCGTTTCTGCATGAGCTTCAGCAAACTTATCAGCAGATGGCCCAAATGCGCTAAGCTCAAATTCATTGGTTCTGCTAGCATCTGTATTATTCTTAGCATCAAACCAAGTGTTAGTGACGCCTAACTTAAAAATAAGGTATGAACCCTTATCGTTGCTATCATAAACAGTTCCCTTTTCGATATGATTACCCATAAAGGTTAGCGTATTAAAATCTTTTTGCTTGCTATTAGGATCACCCATCTTAATTACCTTTAGCTTTAGTCCAGTGCGAGCCTTACCATCTAGCTCATAATGCTCTTGCTCAGGAGCAACGAATACAGTAAGATTAGCATCTTCCTCACAGGCAGCTACGACTTGATCTACCAGATCTGGATTACTGGTAGTTCCAAATACTGAGAAATTAGTAGGGTATTCAGAACCCTCTACTATCATTTTGCCATTAGCATAATCTCTACCAGCGGCTGACGTGCCCTTAGTTAATTCAATAACCTCGCCTCTAATTGTTCCAATAACCCCTACGTTCTTGTTCTTAAACTTAGACTCAGATAACTTCTTGATAGCCATTTTTATTACTCCTTCTAATATTACCCAGAGAGCCATATAAGATTTAACTCTCTACCCTTAAAATCATTTTACTCTAACCTTAACCAAATGTCAAGCCCTAAGGGTTGGTCATATTTGACGTTAGCCAACTTTATAGTGCTTTTTGATAAACTTACTATCCACGCGAGACTCTGATAAATATCTAGCCACAGATCTATGTATATCTGGTATTTCCAGCACAAAATCCAGATCAATTTCTCTTCCTAGTGATCTAATATCAGATCGCGCTCGTTCTGGCTTGATCGGAAAAAAATAGTCGTCAAATGTCTTTTTTATAATAGATCTTTTTACTAGTAATAATATACTGCTTTTAGTATTGCGAGTACGACGCCAAGAAAGGTAATCGTCTAAGATCTGCGCCTGGCCTTCGCTAAGTTTGCTAGCAAGATCAGTGTGTCGGCGGCTGCTCCAATATATAACGCCATCTTTTATATCATCTAGGCGTAGATTAGCAATAGAATATCGACTCATACCCAATACAGTAAGTTCCAATAAAAAAGGAAGGTGTGGTAAATCTGAACGCAGATCTGCCGCAACCTTCCGTAGGTCTAAAATTTGTGCAAAGTCTATTACTTTTTTAACACTACCTTTCATTGCTAAATACCTTAATTCCATTTACTTAATGCGCTATACATCCATTATAACACATTATACGCTAATTATTTATCACTGTCAAGCTATATATAGATGAGCTAGCACCTTTAATGGTCCTTTCAAACTGCCCGTCAGCTACGGAGCTAATCTCTGAGGAAAACATCGTCGCTTTGACATATAAATTCTTAGAGCCAAGCATGTTAGCTGGCATCGTCCATTGAATATGCTTGGTGTTACATGCGGGAACAGATATAGGCTTAGGTAAGTCACCTATATTGATCCAGGTAGCGTTATCTATAGAAACTTCAACTCTAGAATATCCATAGTGATAACCCCAATTAAAGGCTGTTTCGCTGGCGTCCAAGCTTGCAGACGCTATAGGGGTAGCGAACTGGTATCCATAAGTAAGGCTACACTCTTGACCGGCTACGGATGGCCCCCAGTAAGACGTAGCTGTGCCTGATTCTAAATATTTAATTACATTTACCCGATTGGTAATATAATGATCGTTATCGTCAAATACCGTATCAAACGTATGCACGAATGGCGTAGCCGTGGCAGTAGCTGTGGCAGTAGGTATAGGTGTAGGTATAGGTGTAGGGGATGGAACAGGCGACGGTAACGGAGAAGCTATAGGTGTCTGAATAGGTATAGGTGGCGGATACACCACAGCAGGGCAAGAAACAGTAGGTAGAGATATAGGAGCGATGGTATGATCTGGTGATGGTTGCGTAGTAGTATGCGGAGAAGGCGAGTCTGCTGCGTTAACATTAATAACTTTATCGGTCGTATTTTTACTTTTACTAGATCCTAATCCAGAGATTAAAGAGTTAATATCTGCTGGATTAAGACTACATGATCCAACTAATAGGGATAATGCAGTATAAAGTCCCATAGCATGATGATATTTCATGGCGCGATCCTTTCCTAATAAAAAGCTACGATCCCACCGCAAAGATAGGATCGTAGCTGCCGTAACTACTAGACGCGAGCTAATTTCTTTAGATCGGTCTTACTAGCCCAGTTATAGGTGTGATCGACAGCATTGTAGTTAAGGGTGCCAACCTTTTTGAGGTTATGCAACTGTGTACGAATGCTGCCCTCGGCCTGATCGACTAGCTTTTCGTCTAGTAGATATGCGACAATCTCCTTAGGGCGCATGGGATTGTTGCCCTTCTCAGAGAACATCTCCATAATACTTTGTACGATCGTGCGGTATGGGCGATATTCATTACTGGAAGGGGCGCTCATAGGTGCTTCGCGTCCAAGCACAGGAGCCAATGGGGCCGATACGGGAACCTCAGTAGTGATCCATCCAGAGAATTGTTCCGGCAATTCTACAACCAGATCATCAGACGGCATACCTAAGATGCTAAGCATATCGAGAAATCCTTCGATCGCCTTAACTTGACGAATAACTTCTCGCTTAATATCGGCCAACTGAGGAAGGCCTTGCTGCATTACTTCAATTCGACGGCCATATTCTTGACTAAGCCGATCGGCTTTCACTTGATATTCTTTGGCAATGGCTGATACTTCAGGGCTTCCTTCAATAGCCTTATCATATCGAGCGGCTAGTACGTCCAGATTGGAGCGGCACTGATTGATCAAGGTCTGAATTGCGTTCTGGTTGAGTCCATTCATTGAGTTAGCGGTCATCGGTTTAGTCTCCTCTCAAAAGTGTGTGGTTGGTTGATGCATTTAATGTAGCATGGCCATACACATATGTCAACACTTTTCAGAAAGAAACTTTATACTGCGTTACACTTTACGCTTATCTACTAGCTCTTCAGGTAGCTCTGTGAGAAATATAGACGGATCAACTGCCGTAAACTTTCCATATTGCTTGATCAATTTAGGGGAAAACATATATAGGCGCTGACGGGCTCGCGTGATCCCAACGTAGAATAGACGCCGCTCCTCTTCTAATGCTTCGTTAGTCTCAACATATTTGCTAGGAAATACGCCATCAACTAACCCGATAATAAAGACTACATCCCATTCTAACCCTTTTGATCCATGAAGCGTAGACATGGTAACTGCATCTTGATCGTCGTCGTTCTTATGATCATCCTGTAAGGCAATAGCCTCCAGCATATCTATTAGGCTATCGAAACGATCTGCCATACCGCTTATAACCTGAAGATCTTCGGCTCGTTCCTTGCCATTGTCTTTCCATAGCGGATTATCTATAATATAAGGCTCTAGGAAAGATATTAGATAATTAATGCACTCACCGATTGGATCTTCGGCTTCGGCTAAGATCTCATCAATATCGATCAGCTTTTTACGAAAGTCATCATATAGATTAGGCTTCTTTGGATTCACGATCAGATCGCCAGATAAAAAGTCTTTATGGTTATCCACAGACTGAATAGCCATAGTTAGATCGGTGATCGCGCTTTTGCCAATTCCCTTAAACATCTGAGCGCATTCAATGATATTGGCTGAATCAATAGGGTTTTGAATAAGATTTAACCACGATAGAGCTAACTGCATGTGAGCGCCCTTCCAGAACTGAGGCCCTTTCTTTATATAGGGAACGTGGTTGATCTGAAATTGCTGTTCTAGATCCACTGACTGAGCATTGTTTCTATAAAGCACCGCGATCTCTTTATAAGGAACGCCCTTGCTATTCATAGACTGAATCATTTTTAAGATGTTAATGTTTTGACTACGCTCATCTTCAGTAATAATTATTTTAGGTAATTGACCACTCTTATTAGGAGTCTTGACTTCCTTTTTTAACTGAGCGGTATTATTAGATATGGATGCAGTAGATAAATTTACGATCTCAGGAGTAGAACGATAATTATTAGACAGAGCAAATGTTTCGCAGTCAGGATAGCGCTGGTTGAAGTTTAAAATATTGCCAATCTCAGCCCCGCGAAACCTGTAGACGCTCTGAGAGTCATCGCCTACGACAAATAGGTTTTCATGTTTAGCTGCCAATATGTCAATAATTTCATTTTGAATATAATTAGTATCTTGATATTCATCTACTAAAATGTAGTGAAACTGATCTTGGTATGTATTACGAATGCCAGAGCTTTTAGTTAATATATATAACCAATAAATAAGCATGTCATCGTAGTCAAATACATTGCGTTCGCGCTTTTGTCGTTCGTAAGCTTCAGCAACATCTACTAATGCGCCATAGTTCTCAGTAGCCCTAATGCGCTGTTCAAAAATAGACTTGTAATCTTGACCTACGTTGCGAGCATACGAAATGGCAGATAGAACATCATAAGGCTTTAGCTGCTTAACATCCCTAAGGCTATAGCTGTCCTTAATTAGACGCTTAACAGCAGCAACTTGACGATCGTCGTTATCGATCGTAAAATTTTCAGGATAGCCAAAAAAGTGACAATTTTCTCTAGCAGCTTTAATTCCTAATGAATGAAATGTTCCAATCCACATTTTATCCACGTTAACTATAATGTTATTAGCCTTAGCTACCTTAGAAATTCTCTCTTTCATTTCTTCAGCAGCTTTTTTAGTAAATGTAGTCGCAAGAATATTATCTTCTTTAACTCCGTTTGCTACTAAATGAACCACGCGATGAGCGTATGTCTGTGTCTTGCCAGATCCTGCGGCGGCGAGGCACAGCTTAGCGCCATCTCCAGACGTAGCTGCTTTGAATTGGTACTCATCTAATTTATTCCAAAATCCTGGTAAGATAATAGTCATTAATTCTCCCGATCTAATAGTATATTTTCTTTAAGCGTAGCTGAATAGTAGGCGGTCGTCCTGGCGGAAAGTAATTATATTCTGGCGTATATACTATATCAACTAATTGACCAACTTTAATATGAGCTAAGTCATCAGCCATCTTAAAGCCAATACATTCCATTGATGAATCGTTGCCATCATCAACAATCATTTTAAGTCCAAAGTTATTCTTAAGTACGGTAATTTTAGTAATCATTAGGTCTTGGGTCATTAAGTTAACCTCTGGATTACCTTGTCCTGTAGGTTGAAACCTAGATAGCTGCCATAGCAGATCATCGGTAATGCTTGATAGTCTAACGTCAGCATCTAACTTAATCCCCATAGAAGCCTTAGCTAGATCATAATTAGCAAATAATGAATCACTAATTAATTTACTAAATTCTTCAATCTTGTCTACATAAACAGAAACGCCAGCGGCACAAGCATGGCCACCACCGCCAGCAATTAGACCAGCATCTTGAGCTACCTTAATAGCCTCAAATAGATTAAACCCTGAAGGGGCACGGCAAGATCCACTATATAGCTCAACACCATCCTTAATCATTTTTCCTAATATAAGAGCAGGAACACCATAGCGCTCCACTACCCTAGATGCGGCAATTCCTAACACGCCATGGTGACTGCCTTCTCCATAATATACAACAGCTTTGGTGGTGTCAACCTTACGATCTAGAATAAATTTTTCAACTTTATCATTAACTTCAATAGTTATTTCTTTGCGCTGCTCATTAATTTCTAATAACTTAATAGCCATTTCATATGCTACCTTAGGATCGGTAGCGGTCAATAGCTTAACGCCAGCATCGGCGCGATCTATTCTACCGGCAGCATTAAGGCAAGGGGCTAATTTAAATGAAATATCCGTGACTTGCAAACTGCGAGAATTATCTACGACCAGTTTATTTTGATCTATTAGCTCACGTAGACCTATACGTTCTTTCTTAGAGGCGACTGATAACCCAGCACGTACTAGAGGTCTATTAACCCCAGTTAGGGGTACTAGATCGGCTACGGTGCCAATAGCGACTAGATCTAATAGATCTGTAACTCCATGTGTAGGCTTTAAGCGCTCTATGGCTGAACACACCAAGAAGGCCACACCGACTCCAGCCATTTCTGGTAGCTGATTGCCGATCTTAGGATTAACTACAATGCCAATAGGTAGCTTCGCTGGTAATTCGTGGTGATCTGTAATAACTAGTTCTACTCCTAGCTCCAGGGCTAGGTCAGCTACAGCCCATCCACCAATGCCATTATCTACGGTCAGCACGAAGTCTACGCCTTCCTCATGAATACGACGCAATGAATGTATGTTGATACCATAGCCATCTTCGATGCGACACGGCACGTAATATTCGATAAGATCGGAATGCCGTAATAGATATTCATAATATACAGAGCTACCAGTTACGCCATCTACGTCATAATCACCATAAATAACTATACGGCGTCCTGATGCTATAGCGCTAAGGATAGCTTCGGCTGCGTCCTTAACTCCATGAATACTAAAAACGTCTAGCTTATCGGAGGGTGTAAGCCCCAGGAACCGTGCCGCTGAATCAGCATCTTTATATCCACGCTTAATTAGGATATTGGCAACGATCTCTAATATATCTAGATCAGATGCTAATTGTTTTGGCGTGGTCATTAATCATATCCTTGAAATATTCTCTCGTTAGCTTTACTCGTTCAGGAGTAGGAGGGAATTTAGTAGTAGCTAGGCCGACCCAATGATCGGCTGAATCTACAGCACCACACCATAGGTAGGCAAAATTGCTTACATTGCATGTAGTTTCAGATACAACCCAAATAGCATGTTGAGTTAGAACTTCAATGCTAACCCTAGCGATACAGGCTAATACCTGACGAACTACGTTAAAGTCGCTGCTCATGCCTTCTACTACCGCTCCAGTTCTATCTCTCATGATTATAGAAGCAATGCTTAGCTTATCGCTATGATCAACTCTTATGGCTAACTCGACATATCCATCGGTGGGTAACTTAATAGAATAAAAATCATCGCATATTCTGACCCCTCGCCAGTCATATCCATGTATAAATCCAGCAGTTTTAAGCAGATCGATAACTCGGCTATTGCTAAGAGGTAGCTCTAAAAGAAATTTGTCAAAGGCGATCATATATAGATCCTCTTAAAAAGGGCGCACATACATCATAGCATGAGCGCCATTTTTAAGCAAGCCCAGATCACTTAAAGGTGATGCGTAGTGAAGGATCTAGCGTTTTTAGCTCAACTTGAGGAAGCTTAGCTAATAGATTAGTGATATTGGTTTTGTCCTCTGAGGCATTTAGTCTATCAAGATAACCTTTAAACTGAACCTTGTCTAAATCATAGCTAGTTTTTACGTATAATTTTAGAAAATTTTCTTGAAGCTGCTCTACTAATGCTTTGATCTGTTCCTTATCATCAGAAAAAACCCAGTCTTCTTTAGCCTTGCCAACAGACACGCTGCCTAGATCCTCGAAACTAAGCTTAGCCTTTTTCTCATTCTTCATATAGGCTTGAATCTTATCACGTAAAGATGCAATAACTGCTTCAGTGTCAGCTACTCCAGCCTTTAATTTTTCTTCTAATTGACGCTTATATTCCTTTTGTTTTTCGAGCTTATAATTAAGCTTTTTAATAGTACGCAGCACTCGCGATACATCAAATTCATTAGCCGGATCAGTTTCGCTGGTTAATCCTTCGAATAGTTCATCATCGTCAAATTCATACATTAGTTAATTTCCTCTCTCTGTTTATAATATTCATATTCTTCGCATAATTTTAGATATGCTAGTAATTTTAATGCTTTCTGAATTACTTCGTTATCGCTCATTTAATTTATCCCCTTATGATTGTACGAACACCGTTTATGCGGATAAAAATTTCTCTAATATAATCGTTTTCTTCCATTATTTTAAGTCTATCTATTAATTCTTTCATTACGTCGTCGGCTTGACTCATATAGGTAGCCCATCTACTTCTTGTATTAATATATTATATTTAGCTGTCTGTTGATCATCTACGATCTGTTTTAATTTAGGAGTTAATCTGTTATACCATTTATCTATGGATAGTAAGACTAGCAATGTTTTTTCATCATCCCACTCGTCATGGTTAAGTGACAAACTTACCAGATCGGCTATAACTAGCTTCTCTTCGCCCTTGGCTATCTCCCAAATAATCTTAGTACGGTGCGGCATTAGAATTCATCCTCGCCATCCGAAAATGTAATATCATCTTGTCTATAAGTATCCATTATATTCAACGGCCTAGACTTCTCTCTAACGTAGTGTAGGAATTCTAGCTCATCCTTGGTAAGATCATACATAACTAAACCGTCACATATATCTACTCCTAAGTCAGTAAGGACTACAAATTCATTATCTGGCACTGTGGCAGTAATAACGCATTTCTTTTCTAATAGAGACTTAATAATTAGATCAGCTAAGGCTCGCATGACCTCATGGTGGTATTCTGATGCAGAGAATAAGTGATCCTTATTTAAATAATGGCAATTTATAAATGTTTGTTTATGTGTATGAGGATCTAGATATATGTCATCTGAGTCATAAGCATTAACTTCTTTCATTATAAAATCGTTAAGGTCTTTAATTCTATATACCCTAGCGTCTTTATCGGGATAATTATCTGTACCTGTATTTTCAATCATGCTAATAGCTCCGTTGCACTTTTCCATAATAATCTTTTTTTAATTTTCCTAATAACTGCTGGATCTATACTATAATATTTTCCTAGCTCGGTATTAGTCATAGTGGTATTTTTAAATATCTCTACCGCTTGTTCTGCTGTTAATTTAGAGCGTCCATTATTTACCCCTAAGGCAGATCTGTTTCTAGATACTCTATCAGCTACATTATCAGCATGTGTTCCTAAAATTAAGTGGTCTATATTTATGCAAGACGGGTTATCGCAAGTATGCCTAACAATCTGATCTGGCTCAATCCTGCCAAATTTTTCCATATATATTATTCTATGAAGAAGTCCAGTACCCCAGCCCGTGAACCGATTAATTTCTATATGTCCAAACTCAGTTCTGCGGTGAGAAGTACAAACATGACAACCGTTTTCATCTATATAAAACTCAATAGGCTTGCGGGGTGTCATTTCATTAATCCCGATACGTCTTCTGGATGAGCTAATCTGTCGTTAGTTAGATTAATAGAATTTTGGTCATTATCACATCCAATAAATCTACGATTAAGGATCTGGGCAACGAGCGCTGTGGTGCCGCCCCCAAGAAACATATCTACTATTAAATCATTTTCGTTAGTAGAAGACTCAATGATTCTTTTCATTAATAGAACAGGCTTTTGCGTAGGGTGTTTCCCTCTAAGCTTTTCAATACCAGATGGCGTATTTATGTCATCCCATAATGAGGTAGGTTGACGCACTTCGATCATGGTTAAGTCTAGGGCATTTCCGCACCTAGAGCAAAATCTAGAACTATGCTTTGATATAGTTCCGCATCCTTTAAAGGAACACTTGTATACAATATTTTTAGATTTCATTAAATCATAATTAAATGTGTGTAATAATTTTTTAGTTTTATAGGGAGATGCCCATAGAATTGTTTCGCTCTTAGCGGCATGCATCCTCCCTGCTAGATGAGGACTGCCATTGGGTTTCGTCCAATTTATATCATTGAGGATATGATAGCCTAGCTCTTGCATAATGTCACCTATCATATGAATACAATGGTAGGTTCCAGTTACCCATATTGTTCCAGTTGGCTTTAAAACTCTCTGAGCTTCTACAAGCCATGACGTAAAGAACTCTCTATTTTTGGCATATCCTCGGCTACGATCCCAGTCGCCTTTATTAACACTTACTCTCTTTCCACCGCTACATGTAGAACCGCCATTAGATAGCATGTATGGAGGATCTGTAATAACGCAATCAACGCTGTGATCAGAAAGAGATCGAAGGAACTCAACCGCATCAGATAGCTTTATGACTATATCTGAATTAGCCGAATCTTCGATCTCTTGTTCTAAAATATCTGCCGTAAGGATTAATTGTCCGTGTGTATTATCTATCAATTTGGTTAACGCTCCGCTTCCTAAGGTTAACCCAAGTTTACCATATAACGATTACAGAGTCAAGACTAGCGAGAAGTTTGTTCTAAATATGACCTATATTCGCCAACAGTCAAAGAATTATTCCATATATAGTCCAGAACGTTCTTTAGCTCATTGGCTAGAGCTAAGCATAGTTCGGCGTAGGTAAATTCCATCTCCGTTCCGCTGCCAAAAAGAATATAAGTTTCAGTATGTAGTAATTTACTAGGAATATATACAATTATCTTTTTACCGCTAACCTCGCATAATCCATGCGCTAACAAATTGCTGGTAGGATGGGATCTAACTTCTATAACATAATCTGCCTTTCCGATAAATTTTAATTTTAAATTTAATACTACATCTACTTTAATATGTTTAGAAAAATGCATTAGATCTAAATTTTTATTAAATGAATAGTGTTTAATTCCGTTCCATTGGCCGATTGGCGTCATGATATCAAACCCTCCTTCTCTATCATGTAACCTGGCCTAATCAAACTTTATATCTGGCATGCTTGTCAAAAATCATTCTACGTGTTAGTCTGTTTGTGTACCATATTCGCAGAAAGGTTTATGCATGCCTGGCGTTGCAATGTTTAATAATTCAGGACAGTTTTTACAATGGGTTTCTAAGCGCCGTGCGGTATGTCTGCTGTTTGCAGATCAGGCCACCGCCGTAAATCCTACTAATGAGATCTGGCATTCGCCGTCCAAACAGATCGCCATTCCCAAGGGAATATTGCTCAAGACCAAGGCTGATAAATTCTATCGTGAGCAAATGAATTACACTCGCGATCGTATGATGAAAAGAGACAATCATACTTGTCAATACTGTAGTAAAAAAGGCGGTCAATTAACAGTAGATCATATAGTGCCGCAAAGCAAAGGCGGTAAGGATTCATGGACTAATTGTGTAGCTGCTTGTGGTCCGTGTAATCATAAAAAGGGCAATAAGTCTCTGGAAGAATCTGGTTTAAAGTTGCTCCGAAAACCTACGCAACCTAAAGCTACTGAGGATTCAGAGATTTGGGAGATCATTTTATCAGACGGATATGACCCAGATGACTCGTCTTTGGCTAGTTAATACGCAGCAAAAAGCCCTAGGCTTAATAACCTAGGGCTAGTAGAGTTTACTGAACCGCGTCTTTTAAATTCTTTCCAGACTTAAATGTAGGTGCCCGATGCTCAGCAATATCCATAGGATCTCCCGTACTAGGGTTACGACCAGTTCTAGCTACTCGTTCCTTAACCTCAAACGTACCAAAGCCGCTTAGGGCTACCTTTTCTCCACTAGCAAGTGCGCTAGTAATTAGATCTAATACAGCATTAACCACATCTTCCCCATGCTGATTTGTAAAACTTAATTTTTCTGCTAATTGGTTGGATAGTTCTTTCTTATTCATGTAAAATTCCTTTTTGCTTGACTTTTATAAATCTAGCATGTTACTCTAATATACCATAGATTGAGAGGATATTTGAAATATGGCGATTCGCAAAGTAGTAAAAACTGAATCTAATGAGGAGCCTAAAGGCATTAAGGCTCAGCCAGTAGATGATCTATTAGGAGAAGATTTTGATCTAGAAGATCGTAAACCTACTCCTGAAGTCACGCATATAAATATGCTGGAATCAGCGCCATTAGACAAATGGCCCGTGGAGTTTATGCTGGCTAATCCAGCGCCTGAGTCAAGTCATTGGCATGCTCATCAAGTACAAGCCGAAATTAAGCTAGCCCTAGCTGGATATAGTGTTAAGTCGGGCTGGTATCATCCAGACGTAGCCCAAAGACTAGCCGATAAACCGTGTGGTCTAGAACAAACAGGATTTCGCCTTTCGTGGGTGATAGATCTTAAGGACTTTTATTCTCGTCTAATGTTACAAGATATTAGAGAACACTTAAAAAGCGTATTCGGAGATCACTTTGTAGTGATGCCAGTATCGGAACTAAGCGAAGATGCTAAGGCTTGGGACTTCGACGTAGAAGAATTTAATCGAGCTTAGTTAAAATTTAACTTGACCGATTGCTTAATACGATCTATTATAAGCAAGTAGTCTTTAAGAGGAATCTATTATATGCAATGTGTTATATGCGATAAAGAGCTAGAGGCTCATAAATACCCAACCGTAGCATGCCCAGAGCATATGGATGCATTCATGTATATTAAACGTGGACTAATGAAGACTATCGACTTTAATAAGACGTATTATTACCAGAAACGCAAAGAAGAGAATCAGATAAAGGCAGCAGGACGTAAGGCTATTAAGAGGGCTACTAAATGCATATGATTATTTTAGGGCTTATAATGGTTGTATGGTCGCGCTTATTTGGAGATCGTTTTAGTGGTGGAGAAAACCCACCTAATATATCGCGTTATCCTAATTACGATCCAGATAGCATAGTCGATCGCTTAGTAGAAAAGCATGGCATTAATCAGCCTACTAGAAAAGTAAGCGCTCGCTATAATGGTCGTAGGGGCCATTAATAAAATAAATAAAAAATCATTTAGGAGTTACTTATATGAACGAAAGCGGAAATCATACACGTTTAATTTGCCCAGCATGCCACGAGGTCAATTTTGAAGTATTAACTGAAAAGTTCTCAGATGGCATTATATTAAAGTGTTCAGAATGCGGAGACCTAACCGAAGTAAGCGTGGTCGAAGGCGAATTAGAGTTTGGGCAAGATTAAGACACTTATAGCTACGCTTACTTTGAGCGCGGCTATTTTGGCATACGCTCCGGCTATACCAGCCACGGAATATAGTCCATCAATAGCCGGTCTAGGGCCTGTAGTTAATTCTACGGTTATCGATGGAACGCCCATAAGAGTACATAAGCTAAATAATGCCATGATAATGGAAATCATGGACAAAGAAACTGGGCTTGCTAAAATATACGGAATTATACTTATTCATCCTGTGAGTCAAGATGATGCAGATGCGTTTGTGGCAGATCTATTTGGTAATTCAGATCTATCAGATAGCGAGTCACATAGCGCAGCAGATGATAAGGGTCACTCTATGACTTTAGTTACTAATGAATTTAATACGTTTACTAGCGTATATACATTGTTAGGCGAAAGCAAGCTAGTTAGTAGAATAACTATTATTCCTAAGAATATTTAGCTGGGTTTATCGTCGGACTCGTCGGGAGCTTCTAAGGGTCTAACCTTAGAGGCTACATTTGCTGCGTTGGTTTTTATGGCAGTAAACATCTCAGTACCCTTGGTGCCTAAATAGCCACCTAATAGGGTAATGATAACCATAACTAACTGAGGCGGAATGTCTGGAGTTAGCTTGCCCATATACGAGTTAAAGCAATACACGGCAAATATCGCATTGATCCATATAGTGGTAGTTATGATCGTCATAAGATACCCCAAACGACCAACTGATAATTTGTTATTAGCATCCATTATTAATTCTTTAATATATTTGAGCATATAAATACCTCTAACTTAATTATAAACTAATTAAATTAAGTCTACAGTATCCGGCCCTAAGACACTCTCTATGCGATCTACAAAGTCTGAACTATAGTTAATCCAGGCGCTATAGTTAGCAACCACCAGATCATCAGACTCGCTAAATTTAAATACTACTGGAGTATCGCCTTTAAATTGCTGCATTACTTTTTGCAGTGTAACTAATTTACTGCTATCTATTAGGCTATCGATCCTTATTAAAACGCTACGCTGATCCTGTAGCGGTTTTAGCTTATTAATCATCACCTGAGGCTCGCCATCACGGTCGCGCCCCATAGTTCCGAATATTTGGACTAGCGCGTTTTCATTAACCAATAGCTCATTGTCTATATAGCTTCCAGGAAATAAAACAGCGCTAACGACCCCAGATAGATCTTCGATCTGCAAGAATGCCATTAATTGACCCTTGCTTTTCGTGACTATCTTTTTAATTGATCTTAGTATGCCGCACATAACTACTTGAGGCCCCTTATCTATAGGTTCAATTTGAACAGCTTCATGGCTGTAGTGAAACTCATGATTAAACGGTAGAGCTTTAAGTGGATGACCAGATACATATATTCCCATAAGCTCACGTTCATATTCAAGCTCAGTCATCATATCAAAAGGTAGCACGTCAGAGCGCATAGGGGCTACTGGAATAGGCGCTAGATCTCCGAATAGGCTACGTTGGCCTACCGCACTACTCTTTTGATCCTTAGAACTAATAGCTAATATGTCTGGAATGTTATCAATTAATAATGCTCGATTTCTATTTATTAGATCAAACGCACCAGACTTAATAAGCGATTGTAGAGTTCCCGCATTAAACGTTTTATACGCCACGCGCTTACAGAAATCAACTAGATCTACATATAGGCCGCTAGAGCGGTTATCAATAATAGACTCAA
>OCZT010001450.1_pt1 | contig 24554 bp, 14 predicted proteins | sample 1539031 | NCBI WGS metagenome assembly OCZT01 (sample SAMEA3539308, study PRJEB22396) | soil metagenome | biome: tundra; feature: field; material: soil | place: USA | collected 2010-05 | depth 0.15 m | reverse complement strand
AACCGTTGTTCGCCTTCCGGCGAACCGGGGGTTCGAATCCCCCTCTCTCCGCAATACGCCAACGGCGGGGTTGATTATTTTGATGAAGATTCAAAGAAAGCTTGCTTTCTGAAGAAGCTGAAGATAAATAATCAAAAACCCGGTAGGGTTTGTTCAGGAATTGCTAGGTTCTCCCCCGGGGATCGCCGAAGGCAATCCCTTGACCCGAAGGGTTCATTTAAGCTTTGCAAGGATCTCGCCTGTGGGATCAAAGATTCATTCCATAACGTAATCTGTTAAATTCGTTAAGTTTCTTTTGATTATATATTTGAATAACCTTATTTTGTAATCAGATCATTACAAATTAAATAATAAATATTTTAATCATGAAAAATGCCTGTAAAATGTTATTGATATCCGGATTTATTGGTCTAGCAATCGCAGGTTGTAAAAACAAACCTGTAGTTGAAGTTGATAAAACCAATCCATTCTTTTCCCCATATAATACTCCTTTTAATGTTCCTCCTTTTGAAAAGATAATGGCAAAACATTATATGCCTGCTTTTTTAAAGGGAATGACTGATGGAAGACAAGAAATTAAAAATATTTCAAATAGCAAAAGTACGCCGACATTTGAGAACACAATTGAAGCATTTGATAAATCTGGGGAGATCCTGAGCAAGGTATCTTTCGTATTTTTCTCATTGTCAAGTGCGAACACAAATGATTCAATTCAAAAAATAGAGGTGGATGTTTCCCCATTGCTTTCAGCATATCGTGATGAGATCCTGCTTGATTCTGCACTCTTCATAAGGGTAAAATCTTTATATGACAGCAAAGGAAAATTGTCACTTACGCCGGAACAGGATTTTCTGCTTGAAAACCTTTATAAAAATTTTGTTCGTAACGGAGCCCTTCTTAAAGGTGCAGATAAGGACACTCTTAAAAAGCTTAATGAAAGGTTATCAGTGCTATCTGTAAAATTCAGTCAGAATGTCCTGGCTGAGACAAATAAATTCAAACTGGTAATTGATAGTACAGCTGATCTAAAAGGATTACCTCAGAGTGTCATCAATGGTGCAGCTGAACGTGCTAAAAAAGACAGTCTCGGGGGGAAATGGGTATTTACAACACAGAAACCAAGCATGCTTCCCTTTCTGACTTACGATGAGAATCGTGCTTTACGTAAAAAGCTGTATGATGCCTATCTTACACGGGGAAATCATGGTGATAAGCTTGACAACAAAAAAGTTCTTGCAGAACTGGTTATTCTTCGCGCAAAGAGGGCCAAACTTCTCGGGTTTAAGTCGCATGCTGATCTTAATCTTGACAACAGGATGGCCAAAACGCCTGCAAATGTATATGCACTTCTTGATCAGCTCTGGACGCCTGCTTTAAAAGTTGCCGGGAAAGAGCTTAAGGAGATGCAAAAAATTGCTGATGGGGTAGGAGCAAAATACAAGATAGAGCCTTCTGACTGGTGGTACTTTGCCGAAAAACTTCGTAAAAAAAATTATAACCTGGATGATAATGAATTGAGACCTTATTTTAAACTTGATAATGTCAGGGAAGGAGCATTCTCAGTTGCAAACAGGCTTTATGGCGTTACCTTTACTCCGATTACCTCTATTCCACTACCTCATCCTGATGCAAAGGCATTTGAAGTTAAGGAAGCTGACGGAAGACCTCTTGGAGTTTTGTATATGGATTTTTTCACCAGGGCAAGTAAAAGCCAGGGAGCATGGTGTGGAGAGTACCGCGATCACAGATGGCTTGATGGGAAGGAAATCAACCCTGTTGTTACAATTGTATGTAATTTCAATAATCCTGCAAATGATACTCCATCTTTACTTAGTATAGATGATGTCAGGACTCTTTTCCATGAATTCGGGCATGGCCTTCAGGGCCTCTTCTCAATAAATAAGTACAGCACCACAAACACTGCTCAGGATATTGTTGAGCTTCCTTCCCAGATTATGGAGCATTGGGCAACAGAACCTGAGGTATTAAAGATGTATGCAAAAAATTATAAAACGGGTGAAATTATTCCTGATCCTCTGATAGCTAAAATTCAAAACGGCAGGTTTTTTAATACCGGGTTTGACAATGTAGAGCTTCTTGCTGCTTCACTTCTCGATATGGACTATCATACTCTTGAGGCTCCTGTAAATATTGATATTGAACAGTTCGAAAAAGACCACCTTCAGAAGATAGGCCTTATTAAAGAAATCGAACCGCGATACAGGAGTACTTATTTTCTGCATATTGCAAGCGATGGATATGATGCCGGTTACTACTGCTATACATGGGCAGCAGTACTTGATAATGATGCATTCGAAGCCTTCAGGGAAAAGGGAATTTTTGACAAAGCAACCGCTGAATCGTTCCGTAAAAATATCCTGGCTCCAATGGGAATAACAGATGCCGAACAAAGCTTTATAAATTTCAGAGGCCGGAAACCTGTTATTGAACCATTGCTTAAAAACAGAGGACTTACTGACTAAAAAACTCAGGTGATCTCATCGATACTTACGCCAAGGACTTTCTGTGCTACCTTGTCAGGGCCTTGAAGATCACCTTTTAGGGGTTTTATAGTTTTCAGGAAATCTATATCGTCTCCAAAAGGGAAATGCAGTAAGTGATGTAAACCGTACAAGGTAGTTCACCGTTTTTAACCCCATTGCATAGTGCATCAACCTGTATAGAAGAGTTGCGATAAGAACCATACCTTCTATACCTATTAAACTGGAAACAATTCTCCACCACCAGGCTTCAGGCTGGATGTTTAAGGTATTTATTATCAGGATAATTATCTGAGCATTAATAATTGTGAATATAATCAAGAAAATAACAGCCATGCCATGAGCTGCTTCTATCGCCTTTTTTGGACAATGGTTCAGGCATCTCATGCAACTTTCACATAGATATATAAGGATTTCCAAGTATCCATCTTTTTACAGCATTATCAGAGATTATATTTCTGATAACTCATTATAGATACTAAGATATTGATAATCGTACTAATTTTGCAAATATCTGATGAATATGGTTAAGAAGAGTCTTTGTGGTCTAACTGCTGATGAAATATTTGATCTTATTAGATCATTAAATTTCACTTCTACTCATGCCGTCTCAATCTCAAATAGTATATATAAAAAGGGTATTTCGAATATCTTAGAAATGGTAAAAATACCATACAGGCTTAGGGAAGAGGTTTTTAATATTGCAACCACTGGAATATATTTACCTCTCGCTTCAGAAGTTTCAGAAGACAAATCAGTGAAATATATGTTCAGGACTGAAGACGGAAAAGAATTTGAGACTGTATATATACCAGATAATAAGAGGAATACGGTTTGTGTATCGACTCAATCCGGTTGCAGAATGGGATGTTCGTTTTGTATTACCGGCAGATATGGTTTCAGGGGAAATCTTACCGCAGGAGAGATTGTGAACCAGATTCTTGCTATCCCTCAGGCAGGCAAAGTAACACATATCGTTTTTATGGGCATGGGAGAGCCCATGGATAATCTTGAAAATGTTCTGAAAGCCTGCAGCATAATTACCGCAGAATGGGGACTTGCCATCAGTTCAAGGAATATAACCGTTTCAACTGTTGGCATAATGCCGGGTGTTGAACAGTTCCTTCAAAGATCTGATTGCAATCTGACATTAAGTTTGTATTCTCCTTTCAGTGTAGAGCGAAGAGAAATTATCCCGGTTGAAAACAAATTCCCGGTTCATAATATAATTGAAATGATGAAGAATTTCCCTTTAAAAAAGAGAAGGAGATTGAGCCTTGCATATATTATGATAAAGAATTTGAATGATACCGACAGTCATTTAGAAGAACTTAAATCTATTCTTAAAGGTTCAAAAATAAGGGTTAATTTGCTTTCTTATCATCCTGGCAATAAAGATAAAAACTGCTCATCCCCAGCAGAAAGGATGCAGTTTTTCAAACATGATCTTATAATTTCGGGGATTTCTGCTTCAATCCGTAAATCACGCGGGGCAGATATATCGGCTGCATGTGGCTTATTGGCAGCAGGTTTAAAAAATTAAAGACAGGTCTCAGACCTGTCTCTACAAATAAAAATTCCATTATTATTCGCTAATCAACTGGAACAAATATTCATCTAAGTATCCATCGGATGTCTTAATCCAATCTTTTTTAATTCCTATCTGGACAAATCCCCGTTTTTTAAATAAATCTATGCTTTCACAGTTATTCGCCAATATATTACAGTAAAGTTGATGGAGTTGAAGAGTTTTGAAACTGTATTTTATCAGACAGGTCAGAGACATGGATGCATATCCTTTTCTTCTGTAAGATTCGTTGCCAATAAGTATTCCAATACCGGCTCTTTTGTGAAATGGATCAAACTCAAAAATATCTATTGTCCCGATGGTTATTTTATCCTCAATATGTTCAATCATAAGCCTTTGCTGACCTGTTTCATAGATATCCTTATGAGAATTCTCAATATATCGCTTAAGTGTATATCTTGAAAAGGGGGAAACGGTATTACTTATCAACCAGTAGGTGTCGTTATTTTCCCACTGATAAAGAAGCTCCAGATCTTCAGGCTCGAGTGCCCTGAGCTTGATATTTTTGTACTTCATAGGAGGGGAGTATTTCAGGACTATTTAAGAGTAAGCGAATTAAATTCTCTGATAAACGCATTTTTAAATCCTGATTCCTGCAGGTGAACCATTTCGGTTTTTGCTTTTGCGAATGAACTGAATTTCCCATAGACATACCGGTAATAGCTATCGTCAGAGAAAATTTCGGTTACTCCGTCAATCCCTTTGAACAGGTTCATATTTAATTGCGTTTTTGAAGCTCTAAGCTGGACTGTATAAATTTTTTCACCTGCTGTTTGCCAGCTTACTGTTTCAGGAGTATTCATCGATTCCTGTGAATCTTTTAATTCGTATTGGTTGACCAGGTAGGCATCTTTAAATCCATTTTCTTTAACATAGACAAGATACTTTAATGCATCGGCTTTATTATAAAACAGACCAAGAACGTAAAGTGAAACAGAATCTGTCTTAATTGGCTTGATAAAATGCATTTCATTCATCTTCAGGGTTCTGAAGTAATCAGGAGCAAGGTTTTGTTTTGTTTTTACAAGGACTATACTATACTTCATTGAGAATGACTGCCTGAGATATTCCGGAGTAAAAGTATCCTGATGAATAATTATCCCGGTCTTCGGATCAACGATTCCAAATGTTACTCTCCTGTTGTACTTCCTTCCTTCAGGATTATCAGAACCGTCAGGATTTGTATTTAAAGCCTCGAATTCAGATTTGCCAAATGCTTTCTTTGTAAACCTGGAAGGTAAAATTCCTGACCCTGTAAGATAGTTGATAACCGCCTGTGCTCGATTATTAGCTAGTATTCTGTTATATTCTGTTGTTCCTTTTGAATCGGTATAACCGGCGATTTCAATTTTTAGTTCAGGGTAACTGATAAGTATAGATTTTAATCTTTCCAGTGTTGCGACAGCCTCATTAGTAAGCTTATAACTATCAAAATCAAATAGAATATTTTTAATTTCCAGAAATTCTCCACTGGTAATTTTGTCGGGTATCAATGAGGAATTAATAGCTAAATAATTGCCAGAGTAGCGTGAAGGAATACTGAGGTTTATTGTATCGGTTTTATATCCAACATGATTTACAAATAATTGATAATCACCTGGTTTTATATCGAATTTAAATAATGCTGTATCGATTCGTGATTGTGGGACTACTCGATTTTCTTCCTTATTTTCATTTTTAACATTTACGTTAAGATTAATTGTATCTGTTTTCTTTTTGCTAATTCTACTTATCAGGATCTTAAATTTACCCGGTTTCATCACATACTTAAAGGAGGCGGAATCAACGACAGAAATATTTTTAAGCAGGGTTCCGGTTTTTTGATCAAAAAGCTGGATGGTCATCTGTACAGGATCAACAGGCATCCCGTCGCGAAGAGAAACTGTACCATTGGCAGAAATAGTTTTATCAGTATTGTCCTCTGCAGAAATTGAATAAATGTTTCGTGATTTGTCTTGTTCGTTATACAGGCTGGTTATATATCCTGTGGAATTATTACTTAGAATAAAAAAGGTATTATCTAATGTATTATTAAAGGAGTAAGGTAAACCAATAGGCTGAGTCCAGATTCCATTTCTATTTATTGACCTGAATACATCATATCCCCCCATGCCTAAATGACCGATAGAACTGAATGTAAGTGTATTGGATGATGGGTCAAAAAATGGAGTATTCTCATTGTAGGGGGTATTAATAGTAGTACCACAATTCAAAGGATGCTTCCATGATCCGTTCTCATCTCTTTCTGAAACCCAGATATCAAGCTCTCCTGCGCCTCCTGGTCTGTTGCTGGCAAAATACAGAGTCTTTCCGTCGGGTGTAATAAAGCCGTGAGATTCCCAGTAGATTGTATTTATCTCTTTGCCAAGGCTCTTTATTTTTGTCCAGGTACTGTCTTTTCGCTGGCTATAATACAGGTTTCCATCTCCGCCGTCGTCCATATAAAGTATTAGTAGTTTTCCATTGCCGGTGATTGAGTTTGAATATAACCTGTCAGAACCTCCCAGTTGTTTAGTAATATCCAAAGGTTTTTTCCATGAACCTGATTTATATGAACAAAAAATCTTAGTTATACCATCATTTATAACTGTGAAAATAAAAACCGAATCATTCTTAGCAAGGACAGGATTAGATGCTCCATGATATTCATTTAGCCATGGAGTAAAAAGACTTGTTAATATTGTCAGAGGTTTCTTTTTCATCTCAATGGCATACTTGCAGTCTCTGATCTGATTGTCAATATATTCGTTACGAAAGATTTCTGTAACTGAAAGTCTTCTTTTCGCATCGGAATAAAATGTTATGGCTTTTTGAAGGCTGTCATTCTGATGATATGCTACTGCCAGGTAGAGATAGGTATCTAACGGTGCTTTTTCTCCGTACTCAAGGTATTCTTTATCAACGCTTACAACATTCAGTGAGGCCTTTGATAAAAGTCTCAGGGCATCTGCTTTTCTCCCATCAAGATTTAAATAGCATATTCCCAGTTTTGCAGAAAAGTTTGAGTTCCCGGGATAAATTTTAAGCAGGGATTCGTACATAGTTGAGGCCTTCTCGAAATTCTGATCATAATAATAAAATATATCAGCATCATGAACGGCTCTGATCAATCCCTTTTTGGAAAGCGTTTGAGAATAAAGAGGTATAAAGCAAAAAAGAATAAGAGAAAGATTGATTGTCTTCCTGAAAACTGTTCTCATTATTTTGACACTTTCTTGATAAAGATTTCTTCGGGGTAACCTTTCCTTATCAACTCCAGTTTTAATGAGTACGCTTCTTCCCTTGTTTGAAATCTACCTGTGGTATAACGGTAAAATTTATCGATATCGTTATACATTACTTTCATATCAGTAATGTATTTGAAATAGGTTACATCAACGGGATTATGAAGAGCCATAACCTGAACAGTATAGTATAATACATCAGAATCCTTGATATTAACATCGCCGACATCGCTTACATTGAGGTTTCTAATTAGCGTGGCTGTATCCACGGAAGCAATTGTAGGAATCAGTGTAAGATCGATCTTGGAATAGACTATCGGCGGTGGCGGCGGTGGGCTGATACTTTTAATACTTGTATCTCTCTCCAGTGAAACATCTATATTCAATACCAGATTCGGGTTGTCCTGCAAAATGGAAGTATCAACTGTCTGGGTTATGTACCCGAAACCTTTATAAAATATTCTGAATTGGCCCGGTACTACAGAAAAACTATAGAGACCTGTATATTTATTGGGGTAGCCAACATCGATGGTATCTCCAGATGTTTTGTTTATAAGATGAATTGAATAATTTTCGTCAAAAGCCACAATAGTATCTTTCAGACTGAACTTACCTTTTATTTCAAATAGCTGGTTAACATCTGTACTCCCCAACCCCAGATAAAATATTTCTTTCTTTTTGTAGTCGGTAGTCATCGAATAATAAGCATTTTGCCCATTATTTACAGGTTGAAAAAATTTATCATCGTCTGTTGTATTAATAGGGAATCCGATGTTTGTTGGTGTTTTCCAGGTATTTCCTATTTTCTGACTCTTGAATATATCAAAACCACCCATTGAACTGTGTCCCTCAGAACTAAAATATAGTACAGAATCATTCTTTGTTATAAATGGAGAATCCTCATTATAAGGTGTATTGATGGCAGCTCCTAAATTAACTGCCGGTCCCCAATCGCCCGTACCATCTCTTTCAGAAACATAAATATCAAGGTTACCCTGTCCGCCATCTCTGTTACTCGTAAAATAGAGTTTTTTACCGTCAGATGAAATAGAGGCATGTGATTCGTAAAATTTGGTATTGATATTCTTGTTTAGTTTTTTAATTGGTGTCCAGGCACCATTTACAAAGTTTGATGAATATATATTACCGTCATAATTATCAGTTTTATACAGGAATAGTTCAGTGCCATCGCTGTTAAGAGAACATGATGAGCAATCTTCTCCGGCATTAAGTACAGCAGTTATTTCAACAGGTGTCTGCCATTTCCCTCTTTCCTTCTTTGAATAGAAGATTGCATTAACCATGCCTCTGTGTTCAGTGTAAACCATCGAGTTCCCATCGAAGCTAACAGCAGGATTATCATTTATCGCTCCCTGATTGAAATCGCCTCCCATAGATTTTTTGCTGAAAACAACAGGATTTGCCTTATACTGTATGGCATTTTTGCATGCCTGAATCTGTTGTTCAATATAGGCGAGGTTCTTCATTCCTCCTTTGGAAGCAGTTTCCCTCGCAAGCTTATCAAAAGTTTGAAGTGTATTCAGCGCTTTTTCAAGCTGATTATTAATCAGATATGCTTTAGAAAGGGAAAAATATGAATCGAGAGGAGCTCGTTTTTCTTTAAAAGATTCAGTTTTTGAATCATAGGTGGCAGATTTGACAGCACTCTCAAGATAGGGAATTGATTTCTCTTTTTCACCGGGAATATTCAGATAGCAGTTGCCTATTTTGTATTTAATATTAAGATTATCAGTAGTATCCAGTAGAAGGTAAAGCTGATTTGCAAGTTCATATTCTTCAAAAAGATAATACGACTCTGCCTTAGAAAATATTTTTTTCATCTCACTGGAAGATTGAGCTGAAGAGGCAACAGGGAAGATAACCAGGGTTAGTAGCTGCAAAAAAACACTTATGATTTTCATTCTTAGTTTTACCATCAAAACAAATATAGTAATTTTCTAAAGGATTAAGCTAATAACAACCCTATTTTTATTTAAAGGTAACCTTATAAATATCTTCCTTTCCGAATCCTCCTGTTTCTTTATATTTTGAATAATAACCTGATCTACCATCCCCAACCGGCATAAAGAAAATATCATCATCAGGTGTATTAATGGGATAACCAAGGTTTTTAGGCTTACTCCACAACCCATTCGATTGCAAATCGGATCTGAACAGATCATAACCTCCAATATTTTCATGCCCCTGGGAACTAAAAAAGAGGGTCTTCCCATTATTTATAAGAAATGGTCTGTCCTCGTTGAATTGTGTATTAATTTCCGGTCCAAGGTTCACTGCAGGGCCCCAGTCTCCGTTTGTTTTATGAGAGACATACAGATCGAGTCCCCCAAAACCTCCAGGCCGGTCGGAAGCGAAGATGAGCTGATTTCCATCTTCTGAAAGGAAAGCATGTGATTCCCAATATTTTGTATTGATGTTTTTGTTTAATTTAGCAGTCTTGCTCCAACTATTTCCGTCAAAGGAACTCATATAAATATCACTGTTAACATGGTCATCTTTAGAAAGGAACAGCAATTTACCGTCCGCAGAAAGGCACGAAATATAAAAATCTCCATCAGACTGGAGTTCGGGAGTTATATTTACCGGTGGAGTCCATTTGCCATTAATAAGTCGCGAAAACATCACGGCATCATAGAATTTGAGGGAGACCATATAGGCAAAAGATTTACCATCGGCTGAAATCAATGGATTGAAGTTCGATTTTTCATCATTAAAGAGTTCTCCAACGTTTTCCTCAGAAAATGCCACAGGTTTGGCTATCATATCTTTCGCCATATCACAAACCTTTATTTCGTTTTTAACAAAATCTATATTCTCCTGATCGTCAGGAAGAAGTGTGGCCAGGTATTTTGTAAAAGTTTCTTTTGCTTTATCAAACCTGTAATTTATCCTGTATGCCTTCCCAAGTTCAAATAATGCATCGTAAGGAGCGGCTGTCTGAGTAAGCGTACCCTCTTTATGCTTAGCAGACATATTCTTCGATGCGTTTTCAAGATACTCAATTGAGAGATTTTTTTTACCGGGGATATTAAGATAGCAAACACCAATACGATAAGCAAGGTTGGTATTATCCGGCAGTTTTTCATAGAGCTGAAGATAGTAAGTGAGAGCATCAGAATAAGATTCATTCATCAGGAAATACTCAGCTTCAAGAAATGCGTCCTGCTGCTCCTTATTCTCTTGTGCATAAACAGGAATGATCAAAACTATCGTAAAAAACAGACAGACTGCTCTTTTGCTCATAGTCAGAGATTTTGGTAAACAAATTTATTAAAAAAATGGCAAAAGAATTGTTAATCATATATTATTTTATGAAAATGACCGACATAAGCCGGTCATTTTCTCTCATTTCTATTTTTTCTGATTTCTTTTTCTCCTCCACAATATCAGAAATACTGACAGGAGCCCTGCTCCAAGAATAAGCCATAAAATCCAAAGTTTGCCTTTTCCGGCAGGTGTTATATTTGGTTTAATATTCTCAGTGGAGATATCTTTTGCAGATATCAGGCTTGCGATACTTTTTGAAACGGCTTCTTCAGGATACTTTTCTTTATTCCTGAAGAGATAGATTAAAAGATCCTCTGGTGTTTTGATCCCTTCTTTTTTCAGATCAATTGATTTTAACGCAGAGGCGAGTGGTTCTTCTGAATGTATGATAAGATCGCTTAGATACTGTTCAACTTTAGTATCCGGAACTGAACTGATCATTACCAGCATTTCTGATATCTGGGCCGGAGTAAGTCCATGCTTAATAGCTTCATCATAAAATGCCTGCAGCCATTTTCCCTTTGTTTTTATGTTGCTCTGATCGAGTACAGCAACAGTTTGACGAATAAGGTCTCCTGAAACTGAGTTCTCACTGAATGCCAGGATTTTACTTCTCAATATTGCTATGGATGGATCTGTTTCCGCTAATATTGCAGCAGCAATCCTGTTCAGATCTTCAGGACTTATCTTACCACCTGTCTTTGCATTAATATATTCCTGTAAATCAGTCCAGGTCCTGAGATTTAGTTTATAAATATCAAGATCTGTGAGAAGTTTTTTCAAGTCGCCATCAGTGTATCTTGCCAATAAATCAACTGCAGCCTGAGTAAGGATATTGTCCATAACAGCAACTTTAAGAGCCAGTTTGTCAACATCTTCAGGACTGACATTCTTTTTACCAGCCTCTTCTTTCAGATATGAGATATATTCATCGACTTTCCCGAATTCTTTATTTTCAATATTTGCCTCTGTAATAACTTTCAACAGATTATCCTTAGCTCTGTTCTTAAGCATTGCAGCGAGTGATGCAATTTGCTTTTGAGAAATAACTCTGTCATATTCAGGGCTGATTATCGGTTGATTAATAATGGTTTTTTCCCTTGTGATCAAAACCTCAGTTTTGGTTGTATTGTTAAACCTGTCGGTCAGTTTAAAGACGACTCTGTTTTTTCCGCGACTTGGTGCCATTTTATAGTTAAAAGTGGAATCGAGGATAGTAAAGTGTTCAACTGATACTAATGAATCTCCAACCCAATGTTCAACTGTAAGGAGAGATCTTGGTTCAACCTTCATTGGAAACAGGATTGAGTCGCCTTTTGTAACGGAAATGGTTTTATTGGTTTCAACATTTAATTCTGCAACAAAGTCTGTTTTTGGGAGTATTGTTCCCGGAAGTGCAAAACTGTCGGAAGGGTTTGAAAGTGGCAAATCAATTTTCCTTACGACTTTTTCACCTCCGTCCCCTTCATAACTTATCTGATAATCACCCTGGGGCAGTTGGAACTCATATTCACCAGTTTTAGGATTGGAATAGACAATTATTGTCTGGTCAGGATTTTTAATATTCATAGCGCTTATCTTCACGCTATCTGTCATATTACTGATAAGGTCAGCAACTTTAACCATCCCTTTTACAAAGAATTTTCTGGGATGATCATTAGAAAAAATCTCAATCCGGTATATATCCTGTTTGCCATAACCACCCGGAAGATCTCTTGCCATATAGCCTTCGTAACCTTTATTCAACGGCTTAAAGAACACATCGTCATCGGCTGTGTTAAGTGGATAACCGACGTTAAGGGGAACTGACCATTCACCATTATCGAGAAGTGTAGAATAGAAAATATCGTATCCTCCCATATTAAAATGACCCCTTGAGCTGAAGAACAGGGTTTTGTCATCATCACTCAAAAAGGGAGATTCTTCATTATAAGGCGTATTTATAACCGGACCGAGATTTACTGCCGGCCCCCAATCGCCAGTGCTGTCACGATTCGAAACATATATATCAAGGCCTCCATAGGTTCCCTTTCTATTGCTTGTAAAGTAGAGTTTTTTATTATCATGGGAGATAGTTGCATGTGATTCCCAGTATTTAGTATTAATATTATCGTTTAGCTTAACAAGGGGTGACCATGTTCCGTTCTCAAACCGGGTAGTATAAATAATTCCATCATAATCAGCCGAACTGTATAAATATAGGTCCTTGCCGTCTTTCGATAGAGAAGTCGGGAAAAGATCACGGTCAATTTTCAACAGCTCATTCATATTCTGTGGCGCTGTCCAAACGCCGTTAACTTTTGTTGAGAACATAAGTGCATCATAAAATGCTTCACTTCTTGAAAATACAAGCAGATCCTCTTTATCAGATATTACAGGGTTAAAGTCATTGTTACTACTGTTTATTACAGGACCCAGGTTTTTCTCTTTTATAAAAAGAGGCATTCTCATAAGGTCCTTTGCATTCCGACATGATTGGATCTGAAGATTTACAACTGTTGTATCATAGACTTCAGGGTTGAGGTTCTTTTTGAAGAGTTCATAAGCTCTGAGCGCTTTATCGATTTGATTATTTATCCGGTATGCGTTGGCTAGATAATATAGAGCATCATAAGGTGCTCCGGTTTCATTGAATTTTCCCTCTTTATATTTTGGATCGATATTTTTAACAGCATCCTCAAGGTAACTGACAGCTCTGACTTTCTCCCCGGGTATATTCATGTAACACTGGCCTATTCTGTATTTGAAATTTGAATTTGTCGGGTAATTTCTTAATAACTGCTGATATAAAGGTAAAGCGTCCTTGTAAGCTTCAAACAATATCCAGCTTTCAGCATCATAAAAATTGTCCCTCAAATCTCCTTTAGACTGGGAAATTAAATCAGAATTGATAAATGTAGCCAGAAGCCACATTAAGAGAACTAACCTTTTCATCATATTACAATTAAGTCAAAATGGAATGTGGGTACATAAATCACTTACGAAAAATATAATCCTAAGTTTCTTTTTTTTCAATGGAGGAAATCAATCTGTCATTTCTCTGCTCAAGGCTACTAATATATGATAAATATTAGAAAAAAGGGCTATTTATAACAGTCCTTTTTATCAAATCTTACCTTTTTTTTTCAAAATCGATTTATAAGTAGATGAAAATCACAGGTAGTATCTGAGACTTAATACAAGATCAAGCCAAATCCTGCGTATAGTTTTCAAGAATCTGTTTCACTTTATGAAGGAATTTCCCCGCCAGTGCACCATCTATAACCCTGTGGTCATAACTTAATGAAAGAATCATTATCTGCCTGATAGCTATCATGTCTCCTTCCGGAGTTTCAATGACTACAGGAGTTTTTCTTACCACACCTGTTCCCAGGATTGCAGCCTGCGGCTGATTTATTATAGGTGTGCCGGCCAGATTATTATAACTTCCAAAATTTGTAATTGTAAAGGTTCCCCCCGTAATTTCGTCAGGTTTTAATTTATTAATTCTGGCTCTCTCCGCAAGATCATTAACTGCCTTTGCAAGACCTGTGAGGCTTTTCTCATTGGCGTTTTTTATTACCGGGACTATCAGATTACCGTCGGGTAGTGCTGTGGCCATTCCGATATTGATATTTTTCTTTTTGATAATATTATCACCATCAACTGATATATTGACCATAGGGAATTCGTAGAGCGCTTTTGCAACAGCATCAATAAAAATAGGCGTCAGAGTAAGCTTTTGACCTTCTGCAGCAAGAAACTTTTCCTTGTTGGCATTTCTCCAGGAAACAAGACGCGTTACGTCCGCATCAATGAAGGATGTGACATGAGGTGATGTTCTTTTTGACAAAACCATGTGTTCTGCAATTATTTTACGGACCCTGTCCATAGGAATAATTTCATCTCCGAGTGACTTTGAAGCTGATATTGTCTGCTTCTTTATGACCTTTGTCGTATCTGCCTCTTCTGAAGCTTTTATAGCTTCTCCTTTCTCTATCGCTTTATTTGTGTTCCTCTCTTCAAGGATTTTTAATAAATCATCTTTTGTTATTCTTCCATCCATTCCTGTTCCCTTTGTTCGGTCAAGATCAGCGTAGCTTATTCCTTCACGGGCGGCAATACTTCTTACAAGCGGAGATATGAATTTTCCGGAGGGTGTCCTGCTTTTCATATCATGTGATGTAACTTCTATTTCATTTTTTTCCAGTTTTACTGCTGCAATGGTTTCACGGATTTGTTCAACTTCTTTATTAATTTTCTTAATATCTTCTTTTGTCGGAGTGGCATTATTTTCAATGACTCCCAATAAGTCACCAACCCTTGCAATTGAGCCCTCTTTGACAATTATTGAGACCAAAGTACCTGTTGCCGGTGCTGGAACCTCCGAGTCCACTTTGTCGGTTGCTACTTCAACAAGCGGGTCATCTTCCTTTACCTTAGATCCTTCGGTCACAAGCCATTTATTAATAGTGGCTTCAATTACTCCTTCTCCCATTGCAGGTAATACGATATTCATCCTAGGCATAAATCACGATTTTGTTTTCTAAAATTTCTTACATACTAAACAACCGGATCAGCGAAATGTTTCAGAGATACCTCGTATGTTGAGACAATAATCCTGGCAATAAATGCGGAAAGTTTTACTTAAATTTATTAACTGGCCAGCTCCTCTCCAATAACATCTGAAAGTCTTTTAACTCCTATTTCGATCTCTTCATTATTAGAAAAAGAGAAGTTAATACGCATTGTATTATGTCCGGTATTATTACAGAAGAAGGATGATCCGGCAACGAAAGCAACATTTTTAACAATGGCTTTTTTAAATATTTCATCGGCATCAAGATGTGACGGAAGAGTCACGAACAGGAACAAGCCACCAAGAGGTTCTGTCCAACTGACACCTTCAGGCATATATTTCTTAAAGCAGGAGATCATAATATTACGTCGTTCACGATAAAGATCAATTGTCTTATTCAGGTTCTTTTCAAGCAGCCCTTTTTGCATATAGCGGGCAATGATTTTCTGTACAAAGGAAGATGTGCATAGATCAGCAGTTTGCTTTGCCATTACCAGTTTATCTAATATTTCCGGATGACCTATGACCCAGCCAACCCTGAACCCGGGAGCGAAAATTTTTGAGAAAGTAAAAAGTGTAATAACCCTTCCGGTGGTATCGAGTTCGTACATGAGTCTTTGTGGTTCACCTTCGAAACGGACTTCCCTGTAAGGACTGTCTTCTACAATCAGGAGGTTGTATTTATCGGCAATTTCGATTATTTTCAGTCTTCTTGATTCGGGAATTGTTATGCCTGAAGGATTCTGGAAGTCGGGAATAACATAAATGAATTTGATCTTTTGCCCCAGCTCTTTTAGAATTATAATGTTTTCCTCAAGTTCATCAGGTTTCATGCCATTTTCATCGAGAGTTATACCTTTCAGTTTTGCACCATAAAGGGTGAATGCATTTATTCCGCCAAGATAGGAGGGCAACCCGCAAATAACCCAGTCGCCAGGATCGAGAAGCACCTTTGCAATCAGATCGAGAGCCTGTTGTGAGGCGGTAGTTATAATGAGATTTTCAATATCTATCTTAAGTCCCTGCCTGTTATGTCTTTCGACAAGAATTTTTCTCAGGAGAGGATCTCCTTCAGTTGTTCCGTATTGAAGACTTTCAGGTCCTTCTTTCTCAAGTATTTCATTGACTATCTCTCTGAGATCATTAACAGGAAATGTTTGAGGCGCAGGAAGCCCTCCGGCAAAAGATATCATACCCGGCTTCTGCAGATGTTTGAGGATCTCTCTGATAGCAGATCGCTTCAGGCTTTTTCCGGAATTCGACAGGAACTGATCAATTGATTTTATCATTGCTGGTAAGGATTTCTGTTATTAATTGCCCGACCTAAAGTAATCTCATCGGTATATTCAAGTTCATCTCCAATTGCAACACCCCTTGCAAGCGTGGTGATGTGTATTTCATATTTGTTCAGTCTTTTAAAAAGATAATAGTTTGTTGTGTCACCCTCCATAGTGGTGCTTAATGCAAGAATTATCTCGCTTATTCCTCCGGCTTTCACTTTTTCTTCAAGGCTGTCGATTTTCAAATCAGAAGGGCCAATTCCATCAATAGGAGAAATAATACCTCCGAGGACATGGTACACTCCCCTGAATTGCCGTGTGTTTTCAATAGCCATCACGTCCTGAATGTTTTCCACCACACATATTACCGATTTCTCCCTTTTGTCATCGCTACAGATATTGCATATTTCGGTATCTGAAATGTTGTTGCAGATCTTGCAATAGTGAATATCTTCATGAAGTCTGATAATGCTCTCCCCAAATTTTCTAACCTCTTCTGCATCTCTCCTTAACAGATTCATTACCAGTCTGAAAGCTGTTTTCCTGCCTATGCCTGGAAGAGAAGCAAATTCATTTACGGCATTTTCCAGGAGTCTGGAAGGAAATTCAGTAAAACTCATGATTAAATACTTTTAGACAAAATTAATTCAATTTTCCGGTGTTATTAATCAGTTAGGTAATTTTTTGTCTTCCATTCTTTTTGTTATTCTTGTAAACTAATTGATTCCTGTATGTCGCCTCTCCTGATCCTCGGCATTTTTCTGATCTATACAATGGTTTTGTTTTCCGTTACCTGGTTCACGGCACGTAAAGCTGACAGCCAGTCATTCTTCATAGGAAATAAAATTTCTCCATGGTTTGTGGTAGCGTATGGAATGATCGGTGCATCACTTTCAGGGGTGACATTCATGTCTGTCCCGGGATCGGTAAAAGATACGCAATTCAGCTATATGGTTGTTGTTTTAGGATACCTGTTCGGCTATTTTGTCATTGCTCTTGTATTACTCCCGTTATATTACAGGTTAAAACTGACATCAATATATTCATATCTTGAACAGCGGTTTGGATTCTGGTCTTACAAAACCGGTGCAGGCTTTTTTTTACTATCGAGAACACTTGGAGCCTCTCTGCGTATGTTTTTGGTTATAAATGTTCTGCAGATTTTTGTTTTTGACGCGTGGCATGTGCCTTTCTGGATTAATGTCCTTGTATTCATCATCCTGATAATTCTTTATACCTTCAAAGGAGGAATAAGAACAATAATATGGACCGATACGCTGCAAACAACCTTTATGCTGCTTGCAGTTGTTCTATCTGTAATTTTCATCGGGAAGAACATGCATGTCACTTTATTTAAGCTGGTTTCCATTGTGAAAGAAAGCTCCGTTTCGAAAATGTTTATAACTGACTGGCATCATCCAAGATTTTTTCTGAAACAGTTCTTCAGCGGGATGTTTATTACAATTGTTATGACAGGACTTGATCAGGAAATGATGCAGAAAAATCTCAGTTGCAGGAACATTAAGGAGGCGCAGAAGAATATGTTCACATTCAGCGGGATACTTGTTGTTGTTAACCTGTTATTCCTGTTTCTCGGAGCCCTGCTGCTTATTTTTATGCAGAATAAGGGTCTGAAAATAGCCTCAAGCGACGATATTTTTCCAACAATCGCGATAAGATACCTAGGTCCGGTAGCAGGCCTAGTATTTTTAATAGGCCTTATTTCAGCGGCATTCCCGAGTGCAGACGGGGCATTGACATCTCTTACAACTTCAGTAAGTATCGATTTCCTTGGACTTGAAGGTCGGAATGGTATTTCCGAAAAGGCAAAGACAAGGATAAGATATGCAGTTCACCTTTCAATAGCACTGGTGTTCTTCATAAGTGTTTTAATATTCAGCATTTTGAACGACAGGGCCGTGATAGATAAACTTTTAACAATTGCTGGTTATACCTATGGCCCGTTACTAGGATTATATACTTTCGGGTTGTTTACAAAAAGAATAGTTAACGATAAAATGACTCCTGCAATTGCGGTTTTTTCTCCCGTAGCCTGTTTCTTTCTGAGTAAGTATTCGGTGGTCTTGTTTAACGGATACAAATTCGGATTTGAATTGCTTCTTCTGAATGGCTTACTCACTTTTGTCGGACTTTTTGTTTTCAGCAGAAAGAACCTGGATTCCAATTAAGTACTAATATTTTGTATTGTCAATAATTTGCCTCCCAAGGGTTGTTGAAAAAATCGAGATCCATTAACCACAAAGGTTACAAAGGGTTTACACAAAGATCACAAAGAACTGAAAGACATTGTTTTAACTTTGTGTACTTTGTGCCTTCTTTGTGTACTCTGAGGTTAAAAATGACTTTTTTAACAACCACCACGGGGCCATTCTTCTACGGGTTAATGTCTGATACTATTGTCTCGCTGACTGTTTCCAGAAGTACTGTTTGTATCGGTGGTTCCATTAGGATTCGTATCCTCATTGTCTTCCTTAACCTCTTTTTTAAGTATGGCGTTAATCTTCTTATAAGGGATATTCCAGACAAGATAGTAACCGATGCCAGCGCTGAATGTTTTTGTCCCGTTGCCGAATCCCGGAAAATAAACCGGCCTGAGGTCTTTTCCAGTTCCCGAATAGAGCAGCATTCTTACACTTATTGACCATCCTATGTTGAAATGGTTGAAAATTTCCGCTCTCACCCCGGGAGTAAGTTCTGCGAAATGTGCCCAGTTCGTTTTTTGAGCAATAGAGGAGTAGACTGCGCCCCAGTAATTATCCTTCTCAAAGGAAGGTGTTTCAGAAATAAATCGGCTCAAACCGTATCTTAACCCGATTCCTGCCCAGTATATACCTTTCGATTTGTCAGGCTTCAGGATATTAAAATCCATTCCCATACGGACAAAACTTCCGTGATTCAGATAAGTGTAGTTATATTGTGAATACTTGAAATTAAGATATCCGGCAGCAAGTACTACTGAACGCTTTTCATCAAGATCGACAGAAATGTAGCCCTCCTCATTAAAAATATTTTTATCTGAATAATAGATAGCAGGACCCGATACTTCCAAGCCCACTTTTATTTTAAGAGGAATGGGAATTGTGTCCTGGGCATGAACCTGAATCAAACTCCAGGTCATTAAAAGCAACAGGTTAATAAAATATGCGAATGTTCTCCACATTTAAATTTGTAGCAGTATTGTTAGAGATAAAGATATCTTTGATGGCATGATGTTTAATCGGAAATACGGTGTCAAGATGATGATAAAAGGTATAACCGCATTCCTTGGAAATAAGATGAGGGGAGCTGTTATACCGGAATTCAATAGTGTCTGTTATCCCGTTTAACATAATAACAAAGGTGCAGCTATCTGTTGAGGCGTCCAATGGTATAAGGGCGGGTTGTACACCGGATGTACTATTATAAATCAATGAATCATTGTTCAGTCCATAAAGAGTCAGGCTATCGGGAGCATGAAGTGTTTTTGTAACATTATCATAAAAAGAGGCTTTTACATAGCATTCAGTTTCCTCAAAACATGACCCCTGCGTGCATGAAAGCAGGCATAGTAAAATAGCTGGCAGTAATATAAGAAGACTTCCCGGAATAAATTTTCTCATTACTCAGTTGAAAGTCCCAAAATTACTAAAATATTGGTGTGATCTGCAAATACCTCAAATATTAGGGAAAGTATCAAAAGATACTAGAACTTCGGAAGATTCTTGAGCACTCCGTTTATGCCGTTTTTTATCCGGAGTAGCACATTGGAGTCTTTTTCTCCGTTAAAATATATTTCTGCAATAATATCCTTATATTCTTTGGAAAGATAATTTCTTTTCAACTTAAGGGTAGGGGATAATTCCCCGGTCTGAGGTGTCCACTCTTCAGTAACCATACGGAATCTTTTAATCTGTTCAAATTCACCAAGTGATTTGTTTACCTCCCTGACCTCCTTGTTAATTCTTTCAATTACTTCGTCCAATTCAATAAGCTCCTTATTGTCTCTGTACTGGATCTTGTGTATTGAGCACCAGTCATGAAGGAAGCTAAAATTCGGAGATAGTAAGGCGCTTGCAAATTTCTGATTCTCACCGATTACCATTGCCTGCTCTATAAAGAATGACTCTTTTAGTTTATTCTCAATTGTCTGGGGAGCTATGTATTTTCCCGCACTAAGTTTAAACATCTCTTTTTTCCTGTCGGTTATGCGCAGGAACTTGCCATCTTCGAACACACCGATATCTCCGGTATGCAGCCATCCGTCCTGGTCTATCATCTCTGCAGTAAGCTCAGGAGCTTTATAATAACCCATCATAACATTTACTCCTTTGCATAAAATTTCACCATCATCTGCTATCTTAACTTCCACGCCTTCAATGACCGGTCCGCATGTTCCAAATCCTATTTCATCTATTCTAAAGGGATTGACAGAAATTACAGGTGATGTTTCTGTTAGTCCGTAACCCTGAATTATTGGAATATCTGCTGCCCAGAAGATTTTCTCAAGTCTCGACTGAAGAGCGGCACCTCCGGAAACAAGGACCTGAAGTTCTCCTCCAAGAGCTTCCTTCCACTTGCTGAATATTAACTTCCTGGCGATCTTAAGCCGGAATTTGTAAAACTGAGAATTGCCTTTTAATCTGAATTTAAATCCAAGGTTGACCGCCCAGAAGAATATTCTTTTCTTAATCCATGGGAGGTTACGTCCTTTTCCTATTATATTATCATAGATTTTTTCGAGCAACCTCGGAACGGTATTGAAAATGTGTGGTTGGATCTCTTTAACTGTCTCTGAAACTGTACCCATGTTTTCAACATAGTATATGCTTATCCCTTTATACTGGAAGTGATAGTTTACCATTCTTTCATAAACATGACAAAGCGGGAGAAAACTTATTGCCCTGTGTCCATAACCTAAATGGTGGGCTTTTGAAGTGGTGATGGCATTTTTTACCAGGTTGTTATGAGAAAGCATAACGCCTTTAGAATTTCCTGTTGTACCTGAGGTATAAATGATTGTCACCAGATCTTCAGGTTTGATACTATCTTTTATTTTCTCCAGTTCATCATGGAATTTTTCAGCATTCTTTTTACCTGCCGTTATAATTTCATCAAAGGATCTTACTCCCTCGACCGGGTCAAATGAATAGATATCTTTTAGTCCGTGAATTTTATTGGCAATCGGGCTTACCTTATTATATATGGTTTTATTGCCAAGTATTATAATTTTGACATCAGAGTGCTCAAGTATATATTCATATTCATCAGTCCCGATTGTAGGATAGATAGGTACATGTATGAGTCCGGCCTGGGCAAGTCCCATGTCTACAAAATTCCATTCCGGTTTGTTCCCGCTTATTGTTGCAACTTTGTCGCCCTTTTTATATCCGAATGAGAGTAACCCGTAGCTTACCCAGTTCACATAATTGGCTACATCTTCAGTGGAGTAGGTTATCCATTCTTTATCTCTTTTTCCGCCAAACATATCTTTACGCGGATATTTCTCCAGATTCCACTGAATTATGTCGAAGGTCCTTTTAACTTCCATCATTATTATGAATTAAAATGGACGTAAGTCTAGCAATTATTTTCGAACAAATATTAATGAAGAGGCAAACAGATAGTAATTATATGCGTATATATCACATTATCATTGTATTATAAAATCATGTTTTATAATATATTTCGAATATCAGAAGTTTTTAGCCAGATATATATTGGAAAGTCAGGATTTTTTCAAGAATTCAGCTGCCTTTTTGATAGCACGTTGCATGCCTTCAGGATTCTTTCCGCCTGCAGTGGCAAGAAAAGGTTGCCCTCCTCCTCCTCCGTTAATTTCACCTGAAATTTCCCTGATAATTTCAACTGCACTGATGTTTTTTCCATTGACAAGATCGTCGCTTACCGTGACCAGAATATTTGCTTTCCCTGCATTCTCTGATCCGATGACCATTACGGTATTTTCTGAGGATGTTCTCAACTGATATGCAATATTCTTCATTATATCAGCTGAATCAGTTTCAATCCGCCCGGAGACAAAAGTTATATTATTAATTTTAACAGCCTTCTCAACCAGTTCTTTCAACCTGAGAGTAGCTGACTCAACCTGAGATTTCTCTACACTCTTCTTAAGCGATTTATTTTCTGCCAATAGTTTTTTAACACTGTCTGTGATGCTCCATGAGCTTTCCAGAAGTGTGGCCACATCATCAACTATTTTCAGTCTGTCATTAATATATCCCTCGGCTTTTGCAGCAGTCACAGCTTCGATTCTCCTTATTCCGGCTGCCACTGCTCCTTCTGATACAATCTTCACAATTCCGATACTCCCTGTTGCGACGACATGTGTTCCCCCGCACAGCTCAATCGATTTCCCAAATTCAACCACTCTGACATGATCACCGTATTTTTCGCCAAAGAGAGCCATAGCGCCCATCGATTTGGCACTTTCCATTGAAACTCCTTCAGTTATCTTACCTTTATGATTTTCCCGGACCATCTGGTTCACCAGTTCTTCAACCCTGGTTAATTCCTCCTTACTCATCTTGCTGAAATGACTGAAGTCAAAACGAAGACGATCGGGAGTAACCAGTGAGCCTTTTTGTTCCACATGTTTTCCGAGAACAGAACGTAATGCAAAATGAATGAGGTGAGTAGCCGTATGATTATTAGCGGTCATAAGACGTTTTTCAAAATCGACTGTTGCTTTAAAAACAGCAGAAAGGTCAGACGGCAAACTACCTGCAATATGTATTATCAGGTTATTCTCTTTAACAGTGTCCGTTATTAAAATTTTTTCCTTCCCTGATAATATAAAGCCGGTATCTCCTGTCTGACCACCGGCTTCAGCATAGAAGGGAGTTTTATTAAAAACAAGCTGGAAGCTCTCCTTCCCTTTGACTTTAACACTCCGGTATTTTGTTATAAAAACTTCATCTTCAGTCTGCCGGTAACCGGTGAATTCAGTTCTGTCAGTTTCTCTTAGAGTTATCCAATCTGCTTTTTCAACAGAGGCATCCTCACGAGACCTGTTTTTCTGGTTTTTCATTTCTTCTTCAAAACCTTTCAGATCGAGATGCATATCATTCTCTTTAAGAATAAGTTGTGTAAGGTCAACAGGAAACCCGAAGGTATCGTACATTTCAAAGGCTACTTTTCCCGGAAGCACATTCTTATTTATTTTTCTGAGATCAGTAATAGTCTTTTCAATCATTTTAAGCCCTTTGCCGAGAGTTTTGAGAAAAGCGGTTTCTTCTTCACAGATTATTTTTGCGATCTGCTCTTTACCAGATTGAAGTTCAGGATACTGGTCACCCATGGTTGCAGCCAGGACAGGGACCAGCTTAAACATAAATGGCTCCTCCATAGCGAGGTTATTATAACCATACCTGACAGCACGACGGAGGATTCTTCTTATAACATAGCCGGCTTTGTTATTTGAAGGAAGCTGGCCATCAGCAATGGAGAATGAAACGGCTCTGAGATGATCGGCAACAACCCGCAGAGCGATATCCCATTTTTCATTAATCCCGTATGCTTTGCCGGTAATTGAAGAAATTTCTCTTATAATATCCTGAAATATATCGGTTTCATAATTCGATTTTTTATTCTGGACAACCATACAGAGCCTCTCGAATCCCATACCTGTATCCACATGTTTTGAGGGAAGATATTCTAATTTGCCATTCGTTCTACGATTATATTGAATAAAGACCAGGTTCCAGATTTCAATGACATGAGGATGTCCTTTATTTACAAGTTCGTAACCAGAAATTTTCTTTCTTTCCTCAGCATCCCTTAAGTCGTAATGAATTTCTGAACAAGGACCACAGGGACCGGTATTTCCCATTTCCCAAAAATTGTCTTTTTTATTTCCTGAAACAATTTTTGATGCATCGCCATTGAATTGGAATTTCCACCTGTCATATGACTCAGTATCTCTTTCCAGGTTCTCCGATTCATCTCCTTCGAAAATTGTAATATATAGTCTGTCTTTTTCTATTTTCAAAAATTCTGTCAGGAATTCCCAGGCCCAACTAATAGCTTCAGCTTTAAAATAGTCGCCAAACGACCAGTTACCAAGCATTTCAAACATTGTATGGTGGTAAGTATCAT
>OCZT010001449.1_pt1 | contig 24554 bp, 19 predicted proteins | sample 1539031 | NCBI WGS metagenome assembly OCZT01 (sample SAMEA3539308, study PRJEB22396) | soil metagenome | biome: tundra; feature: field; material: soil | place: USA | collected 2010-05 | depth 0.15 m | reverse complement strand
ATGGAACTCGCTCTTAATCAACAGGTTCCGGGTTCAAGTCCCGGCCGGCGCACCAGTTCCATGTTCCAGTTCCAGTTTTTACGTAGTCATTTCTTCTTCACGGATCCCAACGGTCGCACGACGCGCAGATTTCGAAAAAGATTTTCGTTCTCTATTTCTCTGTTCTGATTTCCTGCTTTCCGAACGTCGTATGCTTACTTCAAATGAAAGCCTCTGGGCCGATAGCCCGGCTGACTGCCTCTGGACGTCAGCCGATTGGTCTTGGCGCCTCTGCTCTCGCTGCCGTTTTGTGGGGGTTCGGGGGGATTTTCGCGGTACTCATCTCGGCTCCAGGGTTGGTGCTGACCTTCTACCGGCTCTGGCTCGGCGCTACGCTGCTCGCAATTGTCATCTACGGATCAGGCCGCCGATTGACCTGGGCCACGATGCGCGCGTCATGGCTCGGTGGCGTTTTTCTGGCTGGCGATATGGCCATGTTCTTCAGCGCCGTCAAATTCACCAGCATCGTCGATGCGACGGTGATAGGTGCCTTTCAGCCCGTGCTCGTGCTCATCACTGCGCGTCGTCTGTTCGGTGAACGGATGGGGCGATGGGACGTCTTTTGGATCCTGCTCGCAATAGCGGGCGTCACGGTTGCGGTCCTCGGTCCCGGAGTGACGAGCCATCACCAACTGATCGGCGACGTACTGGCAGTCGGCGCCCTGTTGTGCTGGTCCGCCTATTGGCTCGTCGCCAAGCACGCGCGACAAATGCATGACGCTATGGAGTACACCGCGGGCGTGACGATCACGGCAGCGGTGGCGATAACACCGATCGTTTTGTTGTCGGGGCAGTCTCTCGGTCGCGTCGAGGCCGGCGACTGGCTGTGGATCTTCCTGTTGGCGATCGTGCCAGGGGGTGCGCATTTAGTGATGAATTGGGCCCACCGTTACGTTGAGGCATCGGTCTCTTCCGCAATCTCCTGCCTAAGCCCACTCGTTGCGGCGGTGGCCGCGAAGGTCATCCTCGGACAACCCCTGACTGTGGTTCAGGTCTGTGGTGTCCTCGTGGGGCTTGCGGCGATCGCGGTTGTCGCCGCGCGACACATCGAGCCCGTGGGATCTCAGTTAGAGTAGCCAATCAGGCCATCGAACGGGCGCTGGTTGCAGCCCACCAGCGACTCGTGAGCGAAAGAATACGAACGAACTGCTCCGCCAATACTTGCCGAAGTGCACTGACCTCTCCAATTGCTCAGCCGTGGATCTTGAACGCACTCAGAGAAACCCCAGCAGCCGACCTCATAGAACGGGCGCCCCAGACGATTCCAATGAGGCTGCACCAAATGCAGGAACTGGCTGATATCAGAATGTATAGATGACTGAGGGACACCGCTTTCACTAGCCTCAATCATTCACCACGGGCCCTCGGGCTGCTGTTCGACGCCATTTTTAGTTGGTAGAACGTGTGGATGGGCAGTGAGTTGCTCGTGAGAGACTGTCGGCGTCCCCGGTGCAGTTTTTGACCATGCAAAATGACTCTCGACGTCCGTTGAGGCGTTGCTGATCCCGCGTAGGTAGCAATAAGGCCACGGTAATTCAGGTCAGGTGAGTGAGACGATTCGTTGGTAGGCACTGAGCAGCTGTCGCGCCGTGGGCCAACCCTCGAGGAGGCGAACGACGACGCTTCGTGCACCACGCACGAGGCGTCCCGGCGCGTGAAAGATCTCCCAGCGAAGCGCCTTCGGCCGAGCGTCTCGCCAGCGTCCCTCGAGACACAGCAGTTGGAACCACCGCACCAAATCACCGGCCATGGCGACGGTCATGAGCCAGTTGGCGTTGGCCTCAAAACTCGTGAAGGGAAAGCGGGTGAGTCCGGACTCCTTCAGTCGCTGGATGTGGTCTTCGACGTGGGCGTGCGCTCGCATGGTGAGATCGAGCTCAACGGGGTCACCCTCGCCGTCGGTGTAGAAGCCCCAGTAACGAAACTCGTCGCTCGGAAAGAGGCTGCGCTGGGCGCCGGGGTGCAACGGCTCTCGCCGCACAATGCAGCGCGTGCCGCTCGGCATCTTTTTCAGCTTCAGGTAGTCGGTCACCTCACAGACCGCGGCGCCTTCGCGCAGCTCACCGCGTTGCGTGAGCGAGGGTTGCCAGATCTCCTCGCGCGTGGAGACCGTGTAAATGGCGCTCTGGAGCTGGGCGTTGGCGCGCGCGGTCACCGAGAAGTTGACCTTCCGGGCCCGACACGCCGCCAAGAATTCGAAGGTGCAGCCCGCGTTGTCGTCGCGCGCGCCGTGGCCGGCGCGAATCGACGCGGGCAATTGGGCGAGGGCCACGTCCAAGACCTCGACGTGATCGCCCGCGTTGTGGGCCGTCGCGTTGCCCGGGCGAAGGGTGTAACTCAGCGTCTCGCCCGTGAGATCGCTGAAGCAGAACAGTGGGTGGAAGCCGAACCCGCCTTTGTAGGTCGGCGCGGCGTTCTCTTTGGACTCGGCGAGTCCCATCACTAATGAAGCGTCAATGTCGAGGATCACGGGACCACCCGTGGTGTCGAGCTTCGCCCAAATCTTCTGGCGCACCTCAGCGAGGGCTTGCGCGAAGCGCGTGCGCTGTTTGGCGTCGAACTCGTGAAACGTGCGATAGACCGTTGAGTCCGAAGGCACATCAACGAAGAGTTCCTTCTGCGCACGCAGGTGCTCGACAGCGGCGCAGCTCTCACCACCGCCCGCGTGCACGAGGGCCATCTGCACGAGCACCTTTCCTCGATCGTGACGCAGTGCTCGTTCGCCCGAAGGTTCAATGCATGACGTGAGCGCAGATCCGAGGCCCAGCGCATCGACCAAACAACCGAGCGCGTGCAGGCCAACGTGCGCGACCACGCCCTTTCCGCCGGGTTCCATACTGACGCGATTCGTCGAAGTATTGTTCATCTGAGAAGTGCCCTTCGTGGTTGGTGTCCTGGTTGTTTCGCAACTCCAGTTTCCCTTGCACGGAGGGCATTTTCGCGTATTGCGAGTGGTTAGTTCAGACGAACTGGTGAATAATCGGGGCTAGAGAGATCCAAGAACGGGTTAGCCAGTACTCGCCGTCCATTGCGGCACCCACGATTCCAGAAATCCGTGCGGTGCTAACCAATCCATGTTTCATTGAAGGACCACGCTACCGCGACAGACTTGGTCAAACCTACGGCGCGGAAAGCGACTAACCAGGCCTCTTGCAGTCATCGCGCTTGGGCCTCTTAGCAGTGCCCGCGGTCCGATGCTCTGACTTGATACGACGTCCTGCAGGGCACTCACTTTGATCGTGATATACGTTTCGTTCCCCTCCATACTCGGGAACACTGGTGTGATACGCAGCAACCTTTACCATGAAATTCACCCTTCGTTCGCGACGCTTCAAGTCACGTCCGCCACCAAGTATCTATCCCTCCTGTGACATATCGGTCCGGAAGATATCGATGAGAGCGATCCGGCTCATTTGCGAAACGATCAATTCGGTTTTGTTCTAGGCGCCCGATAGTAAGACGATCTGCTCGGCTAGTTCGATTAGTCGATCAACGGCAATGACTAGAACTCAGTCACTGAACTCAACGCGACCAACGGAACATTGGTTCGAGTCATCGGCGGTTCATGACGACAATTCCTGTTGACAAAATCCCACAGAAAATCCCACACACCGGTTCAACTCAGATAAACCAGATCAACTCAAAACAACACGATTGCCTTTATTTTCACGACCAGACCAACCAGAACGACTGCTAAAAACGAATCGGGACTCGCTCTTAATCAACAGGTTCCGGGTTCAAGTCCCGGCCGGCGCACCAAGGTGGAGTCGATTCATGATCGCGAGCCCAACGGTCGCGTCACTAATGAGATTTGAAAGAGATTGCCGCGGTCAGGGCCTGGATATCAAATCTATGCCTCAGTGCCCGCTGGTTCGGCGTCAACTCTTTCGGTGACTCATTTATCAGTAACAAACTGCGGAATAGCTAATACTCGCTTCTCTCCTTCCACAATGACAACGGCAACTATCGCGATAATACGTGAGTGAGAATAGACCAAACACCATGAACGAACGCAAACTTGCACAATTTACAGTTGTTCTATTGGGTGCCTCGATCTTCATGTTTAGCGTCTGGCTTTCAACTGGCTACCGCAAGGACAAGCTGCCTATCTATTTAGGCGCCGTCGCTACCATCCTGATTCTCTGGTTTGCAGGCACCATGTTGATCAGAAGGAACAATAGAAAGTAGAACCATGCAGTGTTGTGCCGCGAATTTAGTGTCATCCGCTAGGAGCGGTCGCGCGAACGCGTGGCGTCGCCGGCCCGACGTCATCATTTTGTTGCCCGCCATTGGCGGCCCGCGAACTGAACCTTGGCCCAGCTACAAACGATGGCGGACAACGCCGATGACTGACCATATGGAAAAGTCCAGAACGTTCAGTCGACAACCGCAATCTGCCAAGGCGACCGAATGAAGTTCCAGGCGCCGTTCTCCATCCACAACACCTGCCACTGATCTTCAAGTTCCAGCTGAGTTCGCTCTGCAAGGACTCGGGCACTTTGATAGAAGGAAACCCAACCAGTGGCAGCGTTCCGGCCATCGGAAGAAGACCTCGCCAATCTGCAGCCCCAATCATTCCATCTTTGCAATTCATCCAGGAGTGAATCGGTCAAGAGATTGCTCCACGGACGTGCTCTTTCTGGGCCACTGACGGGAACTCCCTGCCATCCGCTGCCATCCGGTCTGTCAGGGACCTTGATCGTGTCTTCGTGTGAAGTAATGATCCAGATTCCGGACGCGCCAAAGTCGTAGTCGACCAACGCTCGCTGCACAGAGCAATCATGTCACTTGAATGTGTGAGTTCGGCAAGATACTTACGTGTCGGAGACCCGAAGCAACAGATCTGCTACCAAGCATTGGCGGCTTGAGCCGATGGAGACATGACCGGTGTCGGAGACCCGACGTGACAGGTCTGACGCCAAGATAAACAATCTTGCCTGATCACGGCGAGTTGGCCGGACTCTGAGTTGCTGGTACCAATCACTGGCGACTAGTTGGCTAAACCAGCTGGTGTCGGAGAGGCGACTTCAACAATCTAATGGGACCCGACATCGTCGACGAGCTAACGCCCCAAGAGGGCGACATCGTCATCGAGGGCAAGCGAGGTTTGGACACCTTCGCCAGCACGAATCTTGGCTTCATCCTTCGCAGCAAGGGCAACAACACCATCGCCATCGGAGGGTTCCTGACCAACTGCTGTGTCGAATCGACCATGCGAACGGGCTACGAGAACGGCTACCAGGTCATCACGCTGAACGACTGCGTGGCCGCGACCTCGCTCAAAGAGCACGAGAACGCGATTACCTACGACTTCCCGATGTTCTCGCGGCCGATGAGTGCGACGGAGTTCATGGGAGAGATCGCGAGGTCGTAGCCAGTCGAACGAGCAGGACTACGGCTCGACGAGGCGGTAGCCCACGCCGCGCACGGTCTGGATGAGCGGCTCGCAGCCGGGAAAATTAAGTTTCTTCCGGAGGTAGCTGACGTAGACGTCAACGACATTGTGCCCGGGGTCAAAGCCGTACTCCCAGACCTCACTCAGGATTCGGGCGCGCGAGAGCAGGTGCGTCGGATGGCGCATGAACAGCTCGAGCAGCGCCCACTCGCGAGGCGCCAGGTCAATCCGCCGACCACCGCGCCAGGCGATCTTGGTCAGCAGATCCAGGCGGAGATCGCCCACCTCGAGTTCGCTCGACGTGGGCTGGCCGGTGCTGCGCAGCGCCGCGCGGATTCGAGCGAGCAGTTCGGCGAAGGAGAACGGCTTGGTGATGTAGTCGTTCGCCCCCAGTTCGAGGCCGTGCACCTTGTCGGCGATCTCCGCCCGGGCCGTGAGGACAATGACGGGAAGTTTCGCGTTACGTTGGCGAAGCAGACGCAGCACCTCGTTGCCCGAGGTGCCCGGCAAGCCGAGATCGAGCAGGACGAGGTCGAACTCCTCGACGCTCGAAGAGAGCAGCCGGACCGCTTCGTCGCCGTCCGGCGCGGCCACGGTCGCGTAGCCCTCGGCCCGCAGTCCCTTAACGAGGAACGACACAATCCCGGGGTCGTCTTCGACGATCAGAATCCGCATGTTCAGATCTCCTCGGATGTCAGAATTCGTGTACCGGGCAGGACGATAGTCACTCGCGCCCCGTCGAGGTCCGACGTGTCGATCGCGATCCAGCCCCCGTGGCCTTCAGCCACCGCCCTCGCGATGGCAAGGCCGAGACCCGACCCGTCGCGGTCGCGGGCGCCGGGTCGGCTGAAGCGCTGCAGGACCGCGGCGCGCTGATCCTCGGGAATCCCCGGGCCCGAGTCCTCGACGCTTAGTTGCAGGACGTCGGCGACCGGATCCACCTTCGCGACGAGAGCGATCGCGTCGCCGGGCGCGGTGGCGTGTATGGCGTTGTCCACCAGGTTCAGCAGCGCGCCGCGCAGTTTCTCAGCGTCAAGTTCAACGACGAGGTCGGGCACGTCGGGCAGGAGAAACTGGCGATCCGCGAGCACACGAACCGCGTCGTACACTTCGCCGAGCAGCACCCGCAGCTCGACGGGACGAGTGTCGAGGAAGTCCGGCTCCATCGCCCGGCCGAGCATGAGCAGGCGCTCGACCACGGCACGGGTGTGGTCGAGCTCATCGATGACAAGATCAATGGTCTCACGCACCTGGACCGGGTCGTCGGCGCCACTGCGCTCGAGCACTTCGAGGTGTCCGCGCACGACGGTGAGCGGCGTCCTCAGTTGGTGCGAGACGTCCGACAGGAGCCGTCTCTGGGCGGTCATCGCGGCCTGGACACGGTCCAGCATCGCGTCGAAGGTCTTCGCGAGTTCGCCAACCTCATCGTTGCTCCCCTGGTCGCCCAGGCGTTGGTCGAGCGTGCCGCTGCCGATCTCCTCGGCGGTGGTCGTGATGCGTCCGACGGTTCGCAGAAGCCGGCGCAAGAGCAGGAACGTGCTCAGCATTCCGACGAGCAGCGCAATGACCCCCAAGGCGATCGAGAGCACTATCTCTCGGGAGCGCTCATGGGCGAACGCACCGAGGTCGCTCGTCGCGATGAAGGTTCCGACTGCCTTGTTGCCGGCGAGGATCGGTGCGACGACCAACTCCGTCGGGTGTCCGCCAATGACCGTCGAGACCGCGATGCTTCGTTCGGGCGGTGCCTGCAGCCAGGGCCGCACCGCCGCGCTCGCTAGGATCGGTCGTGAACCAGGCGTCGCGAGCCGGTCGTGCCCGCTCAGACTGATCACGACGACGTCGCCCGGCGCCAGGGCGTGGGTTCTCAAGAAGTTTGCGGTGAAGGCTTCGAGGTTCGCCGGTCGCTGCTTGAGCGCCTGCTGTTCATACTCGCGAAGCTCTGTTCCGATGCTCGAAGCCGCGACCGACTGGTAGCTCGACGTGAAGTTTCGCACGAGGCCAACCACGACCACACCGAGAACGATGGCCAGGATGAAGGATTGGTAGATCGCCAGGCGCCCGGCACTCCCGAGACGCCCCAGCAGCGGTCTGGACTTCACCACGAGGTGGGACCGGACCCGGTCGAGCTCATGTTAAGCGTCGCCGCCAGCGTGAACGCCCAGCGCGTCGTGCTCTCGCTTGGTCGCCACCCGAGCGAGGTGGTGGGCGTCACGTCTGAACCATTCGCGCTAGCTGCCGGTACTCGCCGGCGCGAGCGTTGACGAGGTCGTACTGGTAACGGCCCCGGACGATCCGTCCGACGAACTGTCGCCCTCTTTCGAGTTGTCCTCCCTGGTGACCGTCTCCTGGGGCTGGACCACTCTCGTGCGTGGCGTGGTCGCAGGGACGATGGCGGTCGAGGTCGTGGTGGTCGACGACGTGGAACCGGTGGCGTGGGCAGGGGTCGTGGAGGTCGCGGAACTCGGTGTCGAGGGTGCTGCCTGGCTCCCGACCTGGACGGCCGCAGGAATCTCGGTCGTCGCCGCCCGCGGTCCGGTCAGCGTCATCGCGAGCACGGCTCCGGCGACCACGATGAGCGAGAAGAACCAGAGGGGCAGCCTCGAGCGACCTCGCGCGATCGCGCGAGCATGCGCTCCAGCGCGCCTGGCGTCCGCGGCCGGAATCGAGTCACTCACGCGGAGTGCGGGCATGAGTCGATTCTCCTACATCTGGGGTGCGTACGTGCGGAGATGGTGCTACCGCGCCGATCCGGGCCGCGCGGCCGACGCCGGGCGAACTGGCGGTTCGCGCGACTCACGGAACATGAGCGCGTCAGCCGGACAGGCCTCGACGGCGCGTCGGGCCCGAGCCAGCGTGCGGGAGTCCTCGATCGGCTCATCGTCGATAGTCGCGTAGCCCCACTGATCGAGCGAGATCCGCTCCGGGCAGACCAGCGCGCAGATGCCGTGCCCGTCACACCGCGATCCGTCAACCACGAGTCGAGCGATGGGGGGCCGCGACGTCACTCGGGGCCGCCGCGTTCGCTGGGAAGTGGGAAACGGCTCGGCGTGTCGCGGAACTCGCAGGTGGCACCGCGCAGGTGGAGTTTCAATTCGGGCCCGAAGGTTTCGAGGGCGCTCTCGAGCAGCGTGACCGCTCCCGTCGGGTGTCCGCAAGCACCGCGTCCGCGCACGGAGGACGCGAGCTCACGCAGACGACGAAGGTCACGACGGTTCGCCGTCCCGTCGACAATGTCGTCGAAGAGTTGCGACAGGGCCGGCAGTCCCAGCACGCACGGCCCGCACTGTCCGGACGACTGCCCGGCGAGCCAGTCGAACAGTCGCGCGGTTTCGGCGAGACCGCACGCCTGGTCGTCGAGCACTGCGACCAGCCCGCAGCCGAGCGATGCGCCAGACCTGGCGAGGCGGTGACGCTCGAGCGGCGCTCGCCACGCGGTCTCGCCAGTGATCCAAGTTCCGGCGTAACCACCGAAGAGCACCGCGCGCGGGACTGTGTCACGACCGCCGACCGTCTCGAGCACGCGGCCAAGTGGGACCGGCCCCAGGATCTCGACGACCACGCCGGGTACGGCGACCGCTCCGGCGAGCGTGATCAGCGTCGAGCCGGGTGCTTCGGGCGCGCCCGCCTGCGCGAACCACGCTGACCCGAAGCGGGCGATGAGCGCGAGGTGCGCGAGCGTCTCGACGTTGTTGACGACCGTGGGTCGATTGGCCACTCCGATCTGCGCGGCCGAACTTGAGCCGCGACGCGGCAGCGCGCCGCGGCCCGACAGATAGGACACAACGGCGCTCGTCTCGCCGGCGACGTAACGCTCGGGAGCGTCCACCACGCGTACGTGCGCCGCGCCGCGGGCGGCGCCCCGGCGTTGCGCGATGGCCTGTTCCAAAGCCAGCGTCGCGCGCACGTGGCCGCGATGGATATAGATGACTATCTGGTCGGCGCCGACGGCGTACGCCACAAGTTCGGCGCCATCGAGCACGAGGTGGGGCCGTAGTTCTAGGAGCGTTCGGTCCTTGCGGCTAGCCGGCTCCCCCTCGCTCGCGTTCGCCACGACGAGTGGCGTGCCCGACGCGGCCGCGGCGATGTCGAGTTTGGTCGCCGTCGGAAACTCGCCGCCGCCTCGACCGAGCAACCCGCTCTCGCGAATGACGTCGCGCAGAATCTGCGGCGAGCGACACTCGAAGTCGACGGCCCCGAGTCGCGCTTCGTGGCGGGCGAGCTGCTCCATGCCCTCGGAGCGGGCGGGCCCCGCGAGCAGGCGCGTCCCCGGCGAACCCGCGAGGCCGAACAGTGGCACCTCTGGTGAGTCCGCGCAGGACTCTGCGAACCCTCGGATAGTGCCGTGGAGGACTCTCGTCGCGCTCACGGCGACACTCGAAGCGTCCGCCCGACGTCTTCCATGTGGTCTTCGTCGAACGCCTCGCCGTCATCGGGCTCTCTCGCGGCGGATCGAGCGGCGCCGTAACGGGTTGCGGCGAGCGCCCCAACGCCAGCGCCGGTCGCGACGTAGAGGCCGCGCAGCGCGGTGGTGTCCGCGCCCGCGAGGACACCGTGGAACCAAACCAGGACGAAGACCAGGATCGCCCCGTGGTGCAGGCCACTCCAGTGGCGCCCGGCTCGGCGACCAGCGAAGCGAGCCGTCACCGACAGCAGAATCATGAAAAAGAACGCAATGACGCCGAGGGCGACTGCGAACGTTCGGTACTTCGAAAGACCCGGCACGAGCGCGCCCACCCATCCGACGCCGGCGTAGTGGTCACTGGCGAGCGCGACCAGGTGCCCAACAATCAACGCGACGGTCGCCGTGGCGAGAGTGGCGTGTAGCCGAAGGCGCGTCTCGCCGTGCCAGAGAGGCCAGCGCAATCGCCAGGGGTGGCGCATCCAGATGCCGAAGCCGACCAGGACCGTGAGTGAGATGTAGCCCGCGATCCCGAGAGCCCGGCCAGTGATCCAGGGGAAGTACTTGCTGTGCAGGGTTGGCGCGAAGAGGCGAGCGAATCCAAATCCGGCCGCCAAGGGCAGGACGAGCGCCGCGAGCGCCGTGCTCAGCGTGGTCAAGGCGTCACGGAGTCGCTCCGACGAGATCGGGTTCACGCGCGCCGCCACAGGACGTAGCGTTCCATAGTGGCGCTCATGCCGATTTCGCCGTGCACGTCGACCCACAGCGCGGCCACGCCGTGGCGGCGGGCCCGCTGGGCGATCCGCCGGCGCCCTTCGAGGAAGAGAACCTTGCTTGCGACTTCAGCGGCGGCCGGGTCATTACCGACCACCGTGACGGCAACGAGCCCGTCGCCGCCCGGGCGGCCGGTGCGCGGGTCGATCAGGTGGTGCACAGCCTCGGTCCCGGCTCGCCAGTGACGCAACCGGATCGACGACGTGGTCGCCGCCCGGTCGCGCAGCGCGAGCACGGCGAGCGCACTGTCACCCCCGGCGGGATCCTCCACCCCGACGCGCCAGCTTTCGCCGTCCGGAGCTGCACCCGCGCAGTAGCAGTCGCCGCCCGCTTCGACGAGAAAGTCGGGTGCGATCAACTCGAGTTGCTGGCTCGCCCAACGGACCGCCAGTCCTTTGCCGATGCCGCCGAGGTCAACGGGATCGCCGAGGAGAACCTCTCCGGTGCCGCTGCGAAACCGAGGGCGCCACGGTCCCCGCTGTGGTCCGCGAGGCGGTCGAGCGACGGGTCGCGCCGGGGCGACGATGCCAGTCGAGAAGGCGAGCGACCGGTCGTAGCCGAGCGCCACGAGGTCGCCCAACACTCGCGGATCGAAGCGCCCATCGCTTCGTTGGTACGCGCGGCTCGCCTCTTGCAGCGCGGCGAACAGGACCGGCGGGACCGACCGCCAGCGCCGCGCAGAAGCGTTGGCCAGCATGAGTGGGCTCGCGGGATCGAAGCGCGTGCAGATGCGCTCCACCGTGTGGAAGATCTCGAGGGCCGAGTCAATCGCCCCGTCCAGGTTCAGCGCATCGGGTCGACGCGACTCTGGTGAATGTCGCGGCGCCACCGTGATCGTGACATCGGTCGCCATCGCCCGCGTTGAGGCGACCGTCGCCGTGCCGGCGAGGTCAGCCCGCGGGGACACCGGAGGCTCCAGTCGTGGCGTGCGTTGTCGGCACGGACACGGCAACGGGTGCCGCGAGGGTCGGCGTCACGGTAGTCGAGTGACCGGCCGTACCGGCGCTCGTCTTCAATGTCGAGGCCGCGAGGGTGGCAATGACGCGCTGGTCGAGGGCGAGTGCCTTGGTGACCTGCGTGAGCGTCTGGGTGTTGATCGCGTTTTGACTCGCGGCGCCGCTCGCCGTGACGGTCGTCGCGGCACTCTGCTGGGTGACGTTGGCGTTGACGAAGGCGTTGGCGAGCCCGGCGCCAAGCAATGACAGGGAAGCAACGACGGCGGCCGGAAGGATTCGCCGGCGCGCCCGGGCTCGGCGCAGTGTTCGCGAGCTCGCGGCGCGCCTCGCGGCCAACCGGTGACCGGCTTCGAGCAACTCATCGGGAAGCAGCGCGGCGCTCGGTGCGACGTACTCGGAGCCCGGCGATGGGTTGGGGGTGGTTGTCATGATCTTCTCCTTAGTCCGATCCGTGGTCATCAGTAGTGGCCGAGGTGCTGGCCCCGGTCGTGGTGTGAACCGGCGGGACCGTCGCGGCGGTGCCGGCCGATGCGGTCAACTGCGCGGTCGGCTGCTGTTGGGCCGCCGCGCGCTGGGTGGCTCGGGCAACCTCTTGCTGGAGCCGCGACAGCTCGGTCCGGGCATTCGCGATCTCCGTGCCGAGGCGTTGGGCCTGCGCCACGACGGCGCGAACCCGCATCGTCGCGCCGGTCGTCAGCGCCGTGGCGGAGACGACCGGCGCCACGCCCGACGAATTCGACACCGGGGCACTCGCGAGCGCCACGCCCGCGCCGATGGACGCGCCGCCGGTGACGACTGCGGCGAGCCAACGCGAACGCCCGCTCACGACAAACACCTCGGAGTCCGAATGACGTCCCTTGCACTTTCCCGTCCAAATTGCTTCTGTCGTTGTTCCATGAGGTAAGTATCGGACGTGATTCTTTCGGGTCGATGAGACGTAAATGAGAGTTTGCTAATTTTCCCTGAGCTCAGTAACCGCAGGCTTTGCGCGGGATTCGAGGCCCCGTGCCGCATTGTTCGAAACGCGTTGCCTCGCCCTTCGCCTCTGTGGCCAATTGACCTTGACTGGTCGAAGGCGTGACCGTAGTGTCTCCATCCAGTCGGCGGGCGCGGCCCCCCACGTCAACCTCCGACCAGATCTTGTGGAGTCGACATCGAGTTGGTTGGGAGGGCCTCGAGGAACCAACTCCACGGACCTTGACAACCGCCAACGGTGGTACGTCGATTCCACCGAACCCCGCGGTACAGACCACGACGCTGGCCACCCTTTGGATAGGGAGACTCACTCTTGATCAATCTGGAACGTTCCCTGCTCGCAGGCCTCGAAAGCGACCATCCGACGTCCGAGGCCGTGTGCGCCGCGCTCCAGCGGGCGATCGAGTAGGAACACGCGACAATCCCCCTCTACCTGTACGCCCTCTACTCGTTGGATCCGAACGAGAGCCCCGCGATCGCCCAGATCATCCAGTTGGTCGCCGTGGAAGAGATGCTGCACATGGTGTCCGGCTAAGCCTCCCGGCTCGGGCGCAGTGACGCGAGATGACTGGTCCTCCACCGAGCACCAGCGGCCGGCGCCGTCGGTCGAGTCGGCGTCGGAGACCCGACGTAACAGGTCTGCAACCCTCCACTGGCGCCTTGAACTGAAGTCATCGACTCGCGCTCATGCCCCTATCATTCACGGCCACACAATTGTTTCCAGTGGAACATGAAATTGCCACTCCCGCTACGTACCCTCCGGGAAAGACTTTCAAAGGACTTGACCATCGTCCGGATATCCACGTTGCCACCGCACCGCTCAGTCCAATGACGGAACACTCCGCTGCGGATACGCAAGAGACCGAGTACGCACCAGCACTCTTGAAAGCTGGGATGGGCTTGGGCAGTGACCAACTCCCACTATTGAACGTCATTGAGTCTCCAGTGGTGGTCACGGCCATACAAAATTTTGAAACCGTACACGAGACTGAAATCAGCCATTTCGGCGCAGTGCCGTGGCTTGGCGTCCATTTCTTTCCGTTGAACGACAGGATGTGACCATCAAAGTTCGTGGCCATGCAGAACTGAGGTGTCGAACACGAAACACTCAACAATCGATCATCGATTGCTCCCGTGGAGGTGGTCTTGTATGGCGTCCAGGAATGGCCGTTGAACGTCATCAAGGCGCTTGGCTTCCCCGCAATAAAATTGGCGCCGACCGCAGCGCAGAAAGTTGGTCTCGGGCACGAGACCTTGTATCCATCTCCCGTGGGGCCAATATGAGCGGCGAACGACCAGACGTGACCGTTGTACATCGCTACCTTGCCCGCGGCAACCGCAACGCAGAACGCCTTGTTCGAACACGAAACAGAATCTATTGACCCTCCCAACGGAAGTGACTGAGGTGACGACCACACTCCGCTTCGGTAATACAACACCTGTCCATCTCCATTCACCGCAACGCAGGACGTGGACGTCGGGCACGAGACCGAGTAATCCACCTGCGTCGCGGAAGAACCCTTCGAACCAATGAAAACTGGTGGAGACCACTTGTCCAATGAAGTTGCGGCTGTCGCGCCGCTTGGGAACATCGACAGCATTGTCGACATCATGATCACACTTGCGATGACTAGCCGAGCCACAGAATCTCCGCGTCTAATCGAGAGCCAACCTCCGAAGAACTGCGCCATCACTCTTCCGATCGAGCCACCGTCGCCATCTACGTCAGCGGATCCCTGTTTTGGGCTCACGCCAAACCTACCTTCAATGGATGAGAGTTGAGGCTCGGCGCGTGGCTGCGTATGGCCGTAGAAGGGTCCAGAGCTTCACACGTAGGGTGTCAACCGCATCAGATCACGTACGATCACTGTGTATCGACACTCAGTGATTGTTTGCGTCGGTGACCCGACGCAAACCCGCACGCGGACACCAGCGATTCGAACTTGAAGATAATCAAAGAGCGGCATGGATGGAGCTCTGGGAAGGCGCGACTACGGCAAGATAATCCCACACAAAATCCCACACACCAGCACGTACTAGATAGACCAATCCATCTGAATACGACACGATTGCCTGGAATTTCAAGACCAGTTCGACTAGAACTGCTCATCGCAACAAGCCGGAACCCACTCTTAATCAACAGGTTCCGGGTTCAAGTCCCGGCCGGCGCACCAAATGTAGACATACTCTACGGACTCATGCATCCCAACGGTCGCGCCGACTGGGCAATGGGTTGAAGATTTGGAAGAACATTGCTCAACACGAATCCCGTCGCGATTCAAAGACTCGATTAACTGGTGTCGGGGGGCCGACTTCAACACTTCGTCGCGACGCGAGCCGCTCGCGGAGTCTGCGTCCAACTCACGTGGCGACTTCCACCCAAATCAGTTGCGCGGCCGCCACGGGCAAGGCGACTCGCTTACCTCCGACAAGAGCGCCTATCTCGTCCTGCGCGACAGCTACGTCGACAACCTGCACTAAAGAACCTTCGGCCATCTCGTGCCCGGCGAGCATCAAGAGCAGTTCACGTGCGTCGTGCTCGGCGACTTCGGAGATACGTCGGATCGTCGCTGGCGTGCCGACGGCAAGGTTCGCGAGCGCAGTCAATTTGCCATACGGGGCCGCACGTCCGGGGATTACATTGCCGTGCGGACAGGTTAGGGGTCGCTCAAGCGCGGCGTCGATCCGATCGATTAAGAAGTCGGAAATCGCGGAGGACAATCGGTCGGCTTCATCGTCGGCGGTCGCCCAGTCAAGACCGAGCACATCGGTAAGCCAGCGTTCGAGGATTCGGTGGTGCCGCACAAGGTTCGACGCAGCCTTTTGCCCCGCTGACGTGAGTACGGCGCTTCGGTCCTTCTTGATCGTTATCCAGCCGTCGCGTCGCAGGCGACCGAGAGCCTCTGATACAGTCGGCGGACTTACCGAGAGCCACTTCGCTAGACGTCCCGGACGCACGACCTCGCCCTCGAAGGCGATGTAGAAGATAGCTTCCAGATACTTGTCAACAGTTGCCGAATTGTTGCTCGGCATCTAGACCTCCCTTGCAGCGGGCCTCGGATTGCCGTTTGGCGATAACGCCGCGCTCGACTTGCTGGACTTGATATCACGACGCGGTCCGCCTCGTCCGATGCGCATGAAGAATGCGACGCTGACCGTAACGTAGGCGATCCACACGAAGGCCTGTAGCAATGTTGGATGATCAGCGTAGCCCAGCAGAGAATGCAAGACGTCGCCAAAGCTCGACGACTCCGAGACCATTCCCGACGAATTCCAGAGCACGTGTTCACCGAACGGCAGCCAGTGCAGTTGCTGCATGTTCTCGACGGCGTCGGCGAGTAGTCCGGCAGCAAAGATCATGAGGACGGTGCCGAGTACTCGGAAGAACTTTCGCATGTTGAGCTTTGCGCCCAGCATGTAGATGGCATAGGCGACCGCCAACGCCGCAACCAGGCCGAGTCCTGCACCCAGGAGCACGAGATTGCCATGGACTGGGGTTGAGGCTTGCCGAGAGTTGGCAAAAACAATGGCAAGAGTGAAGACCATCGTTTCGAGTCCCTCGCGACCAACGGCCTGGAAAGCGAGCAGCCCTAGGCCCCACCGAGTTCCCTGGGAGAGCGCGAGATCGCTACGACGTTCCAGCTCCTGGGCGAGTCCCTTCGCGTGACGCTGCATCCAAAAAGTCATGTAGGTCAAGATCGCGGCCGCGAGGATGTAAGTCACCGTCTCGAAGTAGGTCTGCACGTTCGAACCCTCGTACTGCTTAATGAGAAAGAACGCCGCGACGCCACCACCGAACACGAGCAATAGAGCCGAGGCAACACCCCAAAAGACATCGCGAAAATGCCGCCGCTTGCCGATGCGTTGCAAGTAAGCGAGGAGTATCGCTACGATCATCGAGGCTTCGATGCCTTCTCGAAGGAAGATGACAAAAGTCGGAATCACTTGTGTTCCCGTCTAGAGACTCGTTGTAGAGGTATTCGGTTAGGCTAACCGAACTATACTGAAGTATCAATGTCGAATTGGAAAAAGCGCGACTCGACGGTAACTCTGGCGTTGAAGGGACCATTCTCGCCCCATGTCTTTTTCCGCTTCTTAGCCATTGTAGGTGGCCACTCTTTGATAGGCGTCGATCCACAGGGTGCGTATCACAGCACCCGCAAACTGCGTGGCTCAGTTCAGAAAGAAAAGAAGCAAGCAGCGAATGGATTCAGAGTCACTCGGAGTTTGTTGGTGTCGAAAAACCGAAGCGAACCCGCACGCCTCCCTCTCTTCGCCTCTCCGAGATTTGCGGCAGGAAAATCCCACACAAAATCCCACATACCAGCGCAACTCAGATAAACCGGACCGACTCACAACAACGCGATTCCTTGTAATTTCAAGACACAATCAACCAGATCAACACACCAAAACGATATGGAACCCACTCTTAATCAACAGGTTCCGGGTTCAAGTCCCGGCCGGCGCACCAAAGTAGTCAAGCTCTACGGGCTCATGCATCCCAACGGTCGCGCCGACTGGGCACCGGCGTGAAGATTCGAAAGTATGGAAGAACATTGGTCAACGCGAAACCCGTCGCGATTCAGGTCGTTCGACGCCCCCTCGCCGACGATCGTGTAAATGTCATTGGCGGTCATGAGTTGGCCGTAGAACTCGCCCGGGGTTCGAGGCAGAAATCGTACGTAATCGTTGCCCGAATCGACAATGAGAACGTTGCCCGAAACGTCAAGCGTAGCGTCCAGCACGTTGGCGAATTTGGCTGAGGTGGCGGGGCCGCCGTTGCCGGAGTAGCCCGACGTGCCGGTCCCGGCAATCGTGTAGATGTCGTCCGCGCTCATGGACTGGCCGAAGTAGGTGCCCGAGGTGACGGGCACGAAGCGCACGACATAGTTGGCGGTGTCGGCGATTAATAGATCGCCCGCGGCGTCGAGGGTCACGTCGTTTGGCTCGGTGCTTAGGCAACCTCCTGGGGTTTACGAGGAAACTTGCACTAGCCGAGGTCTTGCAATAGGCAACATGAGCTACGACCGTCGGTTCGCGGGAATGCCTTCCCGGCAGGGGAAGTTATAGATAGAAGTCGAAGAGCAATCCCCACCAGAAGATCACTTCAAAAATGAAAAATCCGGGGCGATGCACTGGTGGCTGAGCGGTAGTGGTGACCTAAGTGTCCCCGACCATATTTTCGATCAACTCAAGGCCACTCGTGCATCGCAACCGAGATTCGGCCCGGGCGCGGGTTGTTTCGGGCAGAAGCGCCGGTCAGTTACTCCGAACCGGCGTAACGCCCCGCGGTCTCTGGGAACATCGCGCGGACAATCTTGAAGTTAGACACGTCGGAAGTTCCATCCGAGTGGAGATTGATGAGCGCGTCACGCATGTACTTCTCGATTCCGACCTCGAGCATGGTACCGTAGCCGCCGTGCAGTTCCATGGCGTGTTGGCAGATCTGGACGATCTCGTGTGACGCGAAGACCTTCACCATGTTGCACAGCGCGTCGGCGTCCGGCGAGTGTTCATCAACGGCCAGCGCCGCGTGGCGAAGTAAGGCGGCGACCGCCTCGAGGCGAGTGGCCATGTCGGCGATTCGCAACGCCACCGCCTGGTGCTTGATCAGCGCTTTGCCACCCTGGACTCGCTCGTGGACAAAGGCAACGGTCTCTTCGTACGCCCCCAGACCAATACCCAGACTCTTCGCGGCTACGAGGATCTTGCCGGGGCGGAAATAGATACCGGCCTTGCCGAGGGCGTCGTTAAGAGCGAGCAGGTGATCGGCCGGCACCCGACAATTGTCGAAGGTAATTTCACCGTTGTTCATAAATCGTCCACCAATGGTCTCGTTGCATCGCGTCACTTCGAGCCCCGGCGTCTCGCGAGGCACCAGAAAGCTCGAGGTTCCCTGTTGCACGCCCACGGCGTCGTCGGTATTGGCGTAGACCACGTAGAGCGAGGCGTCGAACCCGTTACTGATGAACTGCTTTCGACCGTTGATCACCCAGTGGTCGCCCTCGAGGACCGCCTTGGTGTCCATGTTGACTTCGGGAACGTTGTAGGGCAGCCAACGATCGGACGCACCGCGCGGCTCCGTCAAGCAGTGCGCCATCAGGAACTGCGGCTCGGCCATGTAACGGGTGAACCAGTGTTCTTGTAGGTGTTCGGGAGCGAACTGGGCGATCAGTACCGAGATCTTCCAGTTCTGCACCAATTTGTCGGCCAAACCAGAGTCACCCCGGGCCAGTTCGGTGGCGATCAGGGCTAGCGTCTGGGACTGGGTCGAGGGGTCCAGGGCGATTCCGCCGAAACGCTCCGGGACCCCGAGAGCCCGCAGTCCCGCCGCGTCGGCCTGCTCGAGGATGTGGGGGGCGAGACGGTCCCGGGGGTCCATCAGCCACTCGCGTGTGCGGTCTTCTTGGATGAAGGGAATGACGACGTGGTCCACGTACTGGCGACTCGTGTCACGCATCATCCGCTGTTCTTCTGTCAAGTACCTGTCCTGGAAATACATGATCTCCCCATTTAGTATCCGTAACTTGCTCAGCCGTGATGTGACCAGCCACGCCTGACATCGAATCTAGTCAGTCGTGTCGGCCACCGTTATGGACGGAGGGAAACGAGAGCGGAGTGCCACACGGTCGATACGAGGAGGCGGGAATGGGGAGCACGATAACTGAGATTGAGGTCGATTCGGCACGAGGCGACAGCGTTCGTTTCAGCGCCGTGAGCAATTTTATGATCGCAACAAATCCCACGGAAAATCCCACACACCGGAACAACTCCGATAAACCAGATCAACTCAAAACAACACGATTGCCTTTATTTTCACGACCAGACCAACCAGAACGACTCCTAAAAACGAATCGGAACTCGCTCTTAATCAACAGGTTCCGGGTTCAAGTCCCGGCCGGCGCACCAGAGGAAGGTGCAACTGACGCGTTGGAGAAACCTTCGATCTGCTGCCTCGTGCGTCAATTTCGTCGGACACTCAAGGGACTCTTCATTCAGTGTCTTCATCATTCGAGTAGCCGATGATGACCTCTTCAGCCGCCGCCGACGCACGTGCGTAACCGGTGAGGACCTCGATGAAGGGTTCCTTCGCGATTCGAAACAGTAAGACGTCGGTCGTCGCGGTCACTGTCGCCTGCCGGGGAACTTCCCGAATCAGCGCGAGTTCACCGAATCCCCCACCTCGAACCAACTCCTGGACAACTCGACCCGCGCGCGTGACGGTGAGTTCGCCGTCGGCGACAGCGTAGTAGCAGTCACCGAAATCGCCCTCGGTGAAGACGACCGTTCCACTGGGCTCCCTCATGGTCTCGACTCCTCGCGCGAGTGCCTCGATGGAAGGAGCTGGCAAGGCTGCGAAGAACGGTATCGATCGCAGGAGCCGCACCTCTACTTGAGGCACCGTTGCGGCGACGTCGATCTTGCGAAGTTGACGCCACAGTCCCAACGTCAATGCGAACCCGATGACCGCGGGCGTCAACAACGCCATCTTGATGCCGCCGACGGCCAACGCGAGGCGCACAAGGATGGCACCAATGGCGAGTCCGACGTTGAGGAGTGCTTCAAGAATGGAAAACGACCCAGCGATCGAGTCTGAAGGCGCGCATCGTTGTAGGAGTGTTTGCGCCGTGACACTGAACACCGCACCGAACATCCCGACGGCTCCGAGGAGAAGCATCACCGGGCCCAATCTTCTCGTCGCGCATATGACCGCCAGACTCGCGACGGAAAGCGCGAGATTCAGCATCATCGTGTTGGCGATATAGCGTCGACCTACGAGGAAGGCGGTGAAGAATCCAGCCACTAGCGCCCCTCCGCCGACTCCCGCGTTCAAGAATCCGGCGCCGCCTCGCCCCATGTGGAGGTACTCCACCGCCAATATGACGCAGAGGAAGTCGAGTGATCCCATAAGGGCGAAGTAGAAGGTTTGTAGAAGCAAGAGAGTCCTCATTTGGGGGTGGCGCAGCGTCGTCGTCACGGTCGCCCAGGTTCTCGACCGCACTGCCGCCCATGTTGCTCGCCATGTGGAGAGCCGACGGACGACACCCGCTTTGTCCCGCGTCGTGTCGAGTTCCGCAGCGTTTCGATTGGGCGAGACGACCGTCGAGCGTCCAATCACGCTGACGACGAGGACCATCGAAATGAAGGTCAGTCCGGCCATTGAGAGAACTGCCAGTGCGACGCCACGCCACGTGACCATCACGCCGACCACCACCGGGCCAACCAGACTTGATCCTCCCTCTGCCCATCCACCCATGACGTTGGCGGCCGTGAGCTCTCCCGGCGTACGGACGATGGCCGGCAAGAGTGCGGCGTGCGTCGGGCGGGTGACCATGAAGGTGAGCGTCGTCAGCGGCGCCAGGGCGAACACGACGTCAGCGGGGACCTTCACCGCAATGGCAAGGGACACTCCCACCATCACCGCGCTCTGTGCGCCGTAGCCGACGCACAGCATGCGCGTGGGACGTCGTCGATCGGCCAGTGCGCCGACAAACGGAGCGAGCGCCACGCACGGAAGGAGTTCGACCAGCATCATCACCATGCTGGCGGTCGAACCGCCGTGACCGTAGGCGAATATGATCAGCGCGATCCACATTCCACATTCAGCGCCATAGAAGAAGAAGTACGCGAAACCAACTTTGACGAGAACCGGGTTCTCGAACGCCGACCGAAAGACCGAGACGACGACGCGCATTCGTCCGTGCATCAGAGTTCACCGCACTTCTCGGCCCAGGTTGCGCTCTTGCACACTAAGTCACCTCAATTCGGCGAAAACGGTGGTTGACAGCAAAATATAGCCAGCCGTCCGCCGTCACGCTGACAAAAGTGCTTTTTAGTCCTCGGTAATGGTTCACCCGAGCCGTTCGCGCGACTGACTGCCTCCGCCAACTCCTCTCGTCACTGTCCCACGAAGACCGACCGCAGGACGCCACCGCAGTCAGGGGATCTCGCCGAGGGGATCGCTGTCGCTGGACCGTGCACGGCGCCAACAGAATCGCGGCATCGCGTACCTCAACTCAGCGTCGCCGACGCTCGACCACCAATCCACCAATCCCGAGCCGACGTCGTACCCAACCAAGGAGGTCTCAGCAGCGGTATCGTTGCGCCAATGTCGTCGCTGCCTACCGGTACGGTCACGTTGTTGTTCACTGACATCGAGGGATCCACGCGCCTGTGGGAGCAGGAGCCCGCGGCGATGGCCACGGCATTGGAGCGTCACGACGATCTGCTACGTTCGACGATCGAGTCGTGGGGCGGTTACGTTTTCAAGACTGTCGGTGACGCTTTCTGCGCGGCGTTCGCCGCGGCCCGCGACGCAGTCGCCGCGGCCGGCGCGACGCAGCGTGCACTGCACACCGAGGCGTGGCCCGATAGAGCGCAACTACGCGTGCGAATGGCACTGCACACCGGCGAGTGCGAGGAACGAGGCGGCGACTACTTCGGCCCGGCCGTCAACCGGGTAGCGCGCCTGGAGACCCTCGGCCACGGAGGCCAGGTGCTCGTTTCGCGCTCCACCGCTGAACTCGTTCGTGACCACCCTCCTGACGGGACGCAATTGATCAACCTGGGCTCGCATCTCTTGAAGGATTTGGATCGTCCCGAAGAGGTGTTCCAACTGGTCATCGACGCCGTGCCGGCCGTGTTCCCTCCATTGCGCTCCGATGACGATGACATTCCCGTCAGGCTTTCCAATCCAACGAATTTGACGAGACCTGTTTCGAGTTTCATTGGCCGCGACGACGAGGAGGCCGAGGTCCTGGAACTGTTGAACAAGGGGCGCCTGGTCACGTTGGCGGGCTCGGGAGGAGTCGGCAAGACGCGTCTCGCGAACGAAATCGGGTGGACCCTGCTCGACGAGACTCCCGACGGAGTTTGGCTGGTGGAACTGGCGACGGTGAGTGAATCGAGACTGGTCGCTGCGCAGGTGCTCCGCGACCTCGGCGTTGCCGACCAGCCGGGTCGAGACGCCCTCGGCACTTTGGTCGACGTGCTGGCCACGCAAAGTCGACTCGTCATACTCGACAACTGCGAACACCTGCTCGACGGCTGTGCCACGCTCGCCGAGTCACTCGTGCGCCATTGTCCGAACGTCAAACTGCTTTCGACCAGTCGCGAACCGCTGCGCATCGACGGCGAGGTCGTCTACCGCGTCCCCTCACTCTCCCTGCCTCCCGAACAGATTGACGCCGCCAGTGACCTCGATGGTTCAGGCGCGGTCGCGCTCTTCGTCGAACGGGCTATCGCCCAGGCGCCCGACTTTCACCTGACCGACGATGACGCGCCGGTCGTCGCCTCGATCTGTCGACGTCTCGACGGCATGCCACTCGCTCTGGAACTGGCCACGGCGCGACTTCGCTCGATGTCACTCACGCAATTGCAGAAACGACTGGAACATCGCTTCGGCCTGCTCACGGGTGGCAGCCGGACGGCGCTGCCGCGCCAGCAGACGCTCGGTGCGCTCGTGGACTGGTCCTACGACCTGCTGAGCGAGTCGGAGCAGGCGCTGTTTCGACGGGTGTCAGTGTTCGTCGACACGTTCGATCTGGAGGCGGTCGAGGGTGTCTGCGCCCTGGGCGACATCGAGGTCTGGGACCTCGCTGACCTCCTGGCGTCGCTCGTGGACAAGAGCCTGGTCGTCGCCGAACCCCGCGGCACGTCGGTCCGATATCGACTGCAAGAGACGCTTCATCAATACGGATCCGATCGTCTGGCCCGATCGCCGAAATCCTCCGACGTCGGCGAGGCGGAGCAGGTCGCCGATGCCCACGGGAACTACTACCTGACCCTCGCCGAGCAGGCCGCGCCCCACCTCGAGGGACGCTCGATGCTCGTGTGGTTCCGACGGCTCGACGCCGAGAACCTCAACCTGCGAGCCGCCATCGAGCACGCGCTCGACGCGCACGAAGGTGCCGAGCGCGTGCTGCGCCAGTTCTGGGCTGCGCAGCGATACTGGCGGGACGCCCCCCAGCCCGCGCAGACCCTCGCGCTGCTCGAGCGCGCACTCGATCGTGTCGGGCCCGATATCGGTGCCGACGGCCGAACACGAGCCCTGTACTGCAAGGGCCTCTTCCTGTTGCACATCAATGGGAGACAGCAGCTCGAGGCAGTCGGTGCCGCCCTCGACGAGGCCCGCGAGTCGCGCGACCGGGCGCTCGAGGCCGATGCGCTCGCGTGTTATTCGAGGATCCTTGTCAACCATGGGAGAGTAGAGGAGGCCATGGCCATCGGTGCTGAGGCCCTCGCGCTCGCACGGCACATCGACGACCCGGTGCTGCTCGGAACGGTCCTCGCGCAGTACGAGGCGACGCAAATCTTGGGAGGAGACCCCGGCGCCGAGGCCAGCTTCCTCGAGGGCCTCGCGCTCGTCGAGCGAACGGGCGATGACTACACGGCTTCGCGCCTGCATGACAACTACGCATTGGTCCTGCTCGAGCGGGGCGACACGGCTTTGGCGCGTCGCCACATTGAGCAGAGCTTGCAGCTCGTGGGCACGGAGCTGAACGCCCGGACCGCCATCTCCTACGGGAACCTGGGGTTGGTGCTGCTCCTTGAGGGCGACCCGCATCGAGCCGAGTCGCTCACCTTGGACGTGCTGCGGTCGTGTCGCCTCGCCGGTGTCCTCGCGCAGTTCGTCTACTTGGTCTTGACGCTCGCCTGCTGCGCGAGCCAGCTCGGCGCGCCGGAGCGCGCCGCGGTACTGCATGGCGGAGCCGATTCGCTGATAGCGGGGCTCGGCGAGGTCTGGGAGCCGCTCGAAGCTCGTGTCAGGGCCCAAGACTTGGTGACACTGCGGACACGCCTGGGGGACAAGTTCGAGTCGCTCTACGCCCGGGGTGTTGCGATGACAGCTGATGAGATTGCGAAGGTGGCGCTGTCGCCGCGCTGACCCCGCGAAAGGCATTTGCCGTCTGACGGCAACCTCGACGCTTGGTCCGGAGGACTTTCGCTGCTAGTAGATCGGTTTACGAAGCAAGACCGTGATGCGTTGTGGATTTCACAACACAAAGTGGGGTTA